>JGI20214J51088_10001023_pt1 | contig 19048 bp, 15 predicted proteins | sample WetSurMetagenome_FD_51088 | JGI IMG/M metagenome (IMG submission 51088) | reverse complement strand
CGTCAATCATTTTATCGAGAAATCCGATTGTGCAAAGATCTTTGGGAGACATTATATATTCATTATCAATCTCGAGTTCATAACCCGATTCCATATTTGTGNCCAGATAGGATTTCCGGCATGTCTGATAGCATTCCCCCCTGTTTGCTGACTTATTGTTCTCNTGGAGACTTAAGTAACATTTACCTGANACTGCCATACAGAGAGCGCCATGAGCAAACATTTCTATCCTGATGAGTTCCCCTTTTGGTCCGGTGATATTCTGCTCTCTTATACTATTGCAGATCTCCGATACCTGACCAAGATTAAGTTCACGTGCTAAGACTACAACGTCGGCCCATTGAGAGTAAAACTTCAATGCCTCAATATTTGTGATATTCAGTTGTGTCGAAAGATGAATCTCAATCCCGGCAGCTGAGGCGTACCTGATTACCGAGAGGTCAGAAGCTATTATGGCAGTTATTCCGCTTTGTATCGCAGCATCTATTATTGCATGCATCTGTTCTATTTCGTGGTCGTAAATAACCACATTTACAGTAAGATAGCTTTTAAGCCCGTTCTCATAGCATATTACTGCAATCTTATGGAGATCATCAAGTGTGAAATTATTTGATGAGGCTGCCCGCATATTGAGCTGTTCGACGCCGAAGTAGACAGAGTCAGCGCCCCCCTGTATCGCTGCCATAAGCGATTCATAGGATCCTGCAGGGGCCATAATCTCAATGTCGTTTCTTTTCATATCGGGCTGCAAATATAGCGATTAGAATTTATCCTTATTCAATAAAATTCTTATGCATGATCCCTTGCCCACTTCAGAATGTCTTACAAAGATTTTTCCATTATGATATTCCTCGATAATCCGTTTAGCAAGTGACAGGCCCAAACCCCATCCTCTTTGTTTGGTTGTAAAGCCCGGATTGAATATTTTTTTGAATGCTGATTTCGGAATACCTTTTCCTGTGTCGCTAACATCGATAAGAGCGTGCTTTTCAGTTTCCGCAATACGTATGGAAATTTCTCCCGACCCTTCCATAGCATCAATTGCATTCTTAGAAACATTTTCGATAACCCACTCAAACAGGGCAGAGTTCACAGGTACAAAAACCTCATCTTCAGGGCCAAAGTCATTTATGAATTTTACTTTCGATGATGTTCTCGATTTCAGATAATCAACAGTGTGAGAGATCAGCAACACTATGTTCTCTTTTGTCAGCGATGGTTTAGAACCTATTCTTGAAAATCTTTCAGTCACCTTTTCCAACCTTTCAACATCGCGTGCCAGTTCCCNTGTTATTGTTACATCAGGGTAATTATTTTGAAGAATCTCTATCCATCCGGCAAGAGATGAAGTTGGCGTGCCGAGCTGGTGTGCAGTCTCTTTTGACATGCCTACCCAAACCTGATTTTGTTCGGCTTTCCGCGACGAACGAAAAGCCAGGTACGAGACGAAAATAAAAAAGATGATTATCCCAAGTTGTGTATAAGGATAGTAAATCAACATAGTAAGAATGATACTGTCTTTATAGTAAATAAGGTTAAAGTGTCCATTTTCAAGGTTAATCTGTATAGGTTTATTTCTTGTCTTGATCTTCGCAAGTTGCATTCTGAAAAACGTTAAATCATCAGGTTGGTGATAATTAAAATTTCTTGCTGAGATTATGCTGTCCGATTCATCTGTCAGAATCACCGGAACTGTATTGTTGGTTTCAATTATTGTCGAAAGAAACTCTACATTCTGGCTTGTATCGGGAAGCGAAATAAGTCTTATTGCCTCGGCCCAGAGTTCTACGTTTTTCCTCTCTTCTACTTTTAGTTTTGTAACAAGATATTCGGTATAAATCAGTGAACCAACGCCGATGAATACAGCAAGAAGAAGCAGGAGGGACTTCCAGAGAGTCTTATTACGGAATATTTTCAAAACAGATAGATATCTTAATTCGAAGTAAAATTAGTATTTACTTATACATATTCCCCCTTTTCTTATTTCCCCCAAGGTGGGCCGAGCTTTAAAGAGGTTGTCTCAAAAGACCATTTTAACCGCAGAGAACGCAAAGTCCCGATAGCTATCGGAATTTGCGGTTAAGGGATTTCGACTTTTGAGACACACTCTACAGTCTGCCGCGATGGCCATTACTCAACCTAATTATGGAGTATTCTTCACAGTATCACTATCATCCCATGTAATTCTGAATCGGGTTTTCTTTTCAACAGGTTTTGGTTTTACTGTAGAATCGTTTTTATACCATCCATACTCCTGGTTCAGAATAGTCTTGAGTGATTGCTTCTCTTTCTTAAAATTATTCTTTACTTCCGTACTGGCAGCTTTCACATCATAACCTACCTTGGCTACTTCACCTTTACCTACAATTTTCAAAAGAAGAGATGTGCGGCCAAGCCCATCATCTTCAACAGTCCCGAATGAAGTTATATTGCTTTTGTTTTTCGCCCTTTTCTTCGAGAGAATTTCAGAGAGCAGAATCTTTACATGATATTCATATTCATTATCAAAGCTGTGCTTACCATTAACAGAGAGATCAGCAGCTGATGATTTTACTTCCATCTGGGGAATATAGAGATAGTTGTTCCTTATGAAAAATTCGTTATCAAGCTGCTCAAAACTAATATTTTGGAGTTCTGAAAGTTCGATAAATGTAGAAAGTTGTTTGACCGGATCAAAATTTATCAGAGCTCCGTTCACCAAATGATAATTACCTTCTGCTGTAAGTGTATTAATTTTAAAATTCAATAACGAGTCCAGTGGGAATAAAAGAGAGAGCGACCCTGAAAGCGAACCTTTGATATTCTCTGCTTTTAAAAAGCTCTGCCCGAAGTTGTGAAAGGTGGTAAATGCTTTGTTAACATCAATTCCGTTGACTATAAAATTTCCTTTGGCTATAAGGCCCATATTAGAATTCTGATTTAAGAAACAATTACCTGAGATGATTCCATTTAATGAATTCATTTTTATTGACTTAAAAGTCAATATCTTTGGCTTGTAGTTAAGAACTCCCGTGATTTTTGAAGAAGAAAAAGTTTTATATACCAGACTATCGATCCGGAAGTTAATGTCGAGTAAAAGATCTCCCGGAAAATTAATGGCTTTATGGTTTTTCACATCTTTCGCTGAAACTGAAGATTCACTAAAGAATGCTTCAGGGATCAACCGGTCAAACATTACATCGGCTTTTACCGACATTTTTACAGTCCTTCCCGAAGCCCATTCCAGCAGATTTCCAAATTCTCCGTTAATTTTAATGTTCTGATCTTTGTACCTTAGCTGAATATTTTTAGCCCTGATAATATTCTGAATATCAAGCTCCCCGTTTACTCCGCTAAAGAGGAGTTTATCATTTTGTAATCCAAGGGTAAAGGAGTTAAAAATCAGATTTGCATCGGGTTTCATATCAATGAGATCATTCATCGAAAGTGTTTTTCCCGACCAGCTGCTGTTATTAAGTTTAAGGATGAGGTCGACAGAACCTTCAGCTCTTGAAATCTTTTTAATATTGAAAAACTCTTTCAATTCACCCGGGAAAACCTTTCCTTTCAGAGCAAGATCAATACGTGGATTGGCAAAGTTTCTCAGGGCAACTGCTCCGATATAATCAGATGAGCCCAGTCTTCCTTTAAGATCACTTATTGAAACAGAGCTGGTTTCAAATCGGTTTCTTGAACCATTGCTCAGATAACCGGTAAATGAAAGATCTTTAAAAATCAGATTTGACTTCTTGTATGAAATTTTCCCGTTCTTCAACTTCCAGTTAATTTCAACATGTGGATTGGATTTACGACTCAGAAGCCCTTTGATTTTACTTTTGGCAATAATAATCCCTGAAGGTTGGTAATCGGAGATCAGGTTAAGATATTTTTGCGGCAGATATTTTCGGATTAGTGCAATATCCAAATTATTCCCTGTCAGATTAAGATCCAGAAAATTATCAGAGGAAACAGAACCCTCAATTTCCATGCTGTAAGTATCAATTGTAAATGTGCCTTTTCTGAATCTTATTCCGCTTTTTGAACTTAGCAGATCCACATCAAGTCGTGCAGGTATGGTTTTGTCGTTTCTGAAATTATAAAGCTGGAACCTGGTTATCTGGATATCAGTAGATGCGTTAAAATCAATATTATTACCTGTAATCCTGCTTTTCAGTTTACCTTTTTTTATTGGTCCGGCTATAATCAGATGGGCTGAGAGACTCTGGTAATATGCATTTATATCGGTAATATCAATTTTCTTCAGGTCAATCAGTGTTTCTGCTCCTCCGGGGGAGTTGTTTTTCAGGTAGATATTGTAATTCACATGACCTGTTGTATCTGTGAAGAAATTTGCTTTTCCCAGCCGGGCTCCAATCCGGTCGATTGTATATTTTCCTTTGATAATATCGGTTATTTTAAATTCTACAGAAACATATCGGGCTGAAAGAAGTGTATCTGTATTTATCCCCTTGAATGCATGTGCATCGAAATCGTGTGAGGAATGAACCAGTACATCTTTAAGCTCAAGCGAGGCTTTAGGAAATTTTCTAAGGAACGAAAGTCTGTAGGAACCAACGTCTAATTTTGTTGAGAGGTTTTTGTTCAGCGATCGGAGAATAATAAACCCCACCTTATCTTTAAGGAGAAACGAAGCAGACAATAGAATAATTAAAACCGTGAGGATCAGTACTGCAAGCAGTTTCCCTATTTTCAGGAATAGTTTCATTTATATAAAAGAAATATCAATGTGCAGATAGAATAACCGGGGAGCAAAGTTAATTCATTTGGCATAGAAATTTTCTTATTTAAAAGGAAAGATAAATCATCTGCAGCACCGAGCTCAAGAGGGACAGACAAAAAGGTTTTATTTTATTTCTGTAATATTATGATTCCCGGGGATATTTGTTACTGAAAATTTATTTACAGTATTATTTAATATATTAATTAATAACACTTTACCGCTTAGTATTTCACCTGTTCCTGTAAGTACCTTAATTATCTCATTAGCCATATATGTTCCTATAATACCAGGAAGAACACCAAATAATCCTACTCCGGACGGCAATGGATTTTTATATTCCACATTATTTACCTCAGGGTTATAGCATCTGTAAGTTGCCCCTCCCTGATAGTTAAAAACTGAAATAACTCCTTCATATTTATAGATTGCCCCGTGAACCATAGGCTTACCGAGAATAATGCATGCATCGTTGATAGTGTATCTGGCAGAAAAATTATCTGTAGCATCAACTATTACATCATATTCCTTAAGGATACCAAGAGCATTGGAAGCATTGAGCTGAAGATTATATATTTCCAGGTCAACAACAGAATTCAAATGTTCGAGACGGTTTTTTGCGATTATCGATTTGAGTTTTCCTATATCAGTTAATCCATAGAGTACCTGCCTCTGTAGATTACTTTCATTAACAACATCAAATTCAACGATTCCGATTTTCCCTACTCCTGCAACAGTCAGATACTGAAGAACAGGACAACCTAACCCGCCGGCACCGACGACAAGGACCTTTGAAAGCTTCAGTTTTTCCTGACCCCTGACGCCAATCCCGGGGATCATGATCTGTTTACCATATCTTCTTATTTCCCTGGGGGATAAAATGTCGTTGTTCATTCTTAGCAAAACTCTGTACAGTACAAATATAAAGATTTGTAAACAGCTTGTTTCTCTGCAACAGGAAATCAATCAGGAAGGATTGAGCCATTTCGGGTTTACAGAAGTACTTAAAAATGAAGGAAGAAAGAGGTTGTCTCAAATGTCGAAATCCATTAACCGCAAAGTTCGCAAAGTCCCGATAGCTATCGGGATTTCGCAAAGTTCGCAAAGTTCTGAAGTATTGTATTCTAGCTTTGTGTACTTTGCGTGTACTTTGCGTTCTCTGCGGTTAAAATATTTTTTTGAAACAGCCTCTTGTTTTTTGAAAGGAATGATATATAAAAACTAATCGTTAAAAGTGAGTGCAATTCCTATTTCAAAGGGATACAGGTCAATGTCTCCCGGACCTTTTCCTGTTTGGAAAAGAGGAGTTTTGTAATATGTACCATACAGCATGAAGTTCCCGTAACCAACTCTTGCAGTTGCACCACAGCGCAGCATGTTTAAGCTGAAATCACCCCACGATTTGATGGTATGGCCATCCTCAAATACCATTTTAGTATGAGATCCTAATTTTATGGCACCAATTGGCCCTGCCCCGATAGTTAAATGGTTGCTGTTCACCGGAACCTGAAATTCCAGTATAAACGGAAGTGTGAGAAACAATGTTGCAAGTTTTGACTTTTCAAGAGTGTTGGAGGGCTCAAGCACCTGTATAACACCATTATCGCCTTTAATGATATTGTTATTTCCATCGAACCTGTAGTTATTCCAATTCAGGCCTAATCCGGTAACAAATCCGATATGTCTTGTCAGTCCGAGACTTAACTGGGTGAAGTTGATATTGAAGTTGGTTGATTTACTTGAGTGAAGTATCATGTAGTCAATATCAGAAGGCAATACCATACTGTTAGCCGAAGTGGCATAATTATTGAATCCCAATTCAAGCCCTGTCCAGTGTCCTCTGAATCTGTTTCTTCTTCTGATATGCCTGTCATCATTATCTTCATTATCCCAGTAGTTGTTATCAGGATATTTTTTAAAGCTTAACCTTGGTCCCTCCAGCGATTCAAGGATGGAAAGACCCCGGTTGCCGGTTTTTAAATTAAAGGCTGAATCGTTTCGTTCGATATTGACCTCGTCATTACCTATAAGAAATTTTGAGGGTTCCTTTTTATCCGATGATATTTCCTGTTTTCCTTCTGTTTGTTTTTCTGCTTTAGCTTTCAAACAGAAGCCATTCATTGTCAATGCCATTAGCAATATAATTATTCCGATTTTTTTCATGAGATAAAATTTAAATTATTGTAATATTCAGTGATAGGACGGAGAGAGGGTTAGAAAAGTTACTGAACTGATTCAGGTTTTTTTACCTGAGCATTGAACTTAAGCATCTTTGAGCTGAAATAGACTGATTTAAGAACTCCATTAGCATCTTTCCGTTCATCAAGCGCCATTTCCCATCCAAGTAATAAATCGAGTCCTGAAACACCGGCTTTGGCAAGCTCATAGGCTTTCAGCGGGCCATCTTTTGGCCGGGTTTCTTTCAGTATTTTTTCTCTGAATGCTCTTGCAATGAACCTGCTTAGTTTTGATCTTCCGTCATCATATTGCGGTATAATTGTAGCTGGATTTATTGCAATAAGGGTGTTAGGAATTGATTCTCCTTTTAAACTGACAGATGGAGAAACAAATATTTTGTTGATTATTTCAAGGGAAGCAGAAGCAGATANCAATGCAGAATCTTTTGCCGGATTCTGATTGTTCATGATAACATGAATATCTGAGGAGGTATGTGATGATGGGGAAAGCAAAGTTTTGCTCAGGGTTTTTGCAGGAATGATATGGATTTTCTCTTTATCAACATTTGTGACGGCCAAAAAAGGCTGTTTCAGAACCGTACTGTCAACATACACAGTCATTGCTGTTTTATCCCGATCGATATTAAGATCATGAGGTCTGGAAACAGATGTAATTATTGCAAGAGTCACTACGGCTGCGGCAGATAATCCTATTAAGGACCATCGTAAGGCATTTTGAGCAAAAGTTCTTTTTAACAGCTTATTCTTGTGTATATAGGNAAGCTTCTGTGGATACAATTTTATTTTTTGAATTAACTCAAATGAGCTCTTCTTTTCTTTGTTATGTTCAATACTTTCCAGTAAATCTGTTTTCTCTTCAACAGAGAGATCATTTTCAAGATATGCGACAGAGAGATACTCTAACTGGGAGTCTGAAAGATCGCGGGATGTTTTTTTAAGCTGATTTTTATGTTGAAATAACATTTTGGGAGAATTTAGCCGGAATGTTGTCAGTTCTTCAAATTCTTCTTTCAAGCCGGGATTTTCCTTCAGAAAAATCTCAAGCTGTTCAATCTGGCTGTTGTTCAGATTCCCATCGAGCCAATCGATAAGCCATATTTCGTAATTTGATCTGTCGATTTGCATGATTACAGAACTGATTCAATTTTCCCTATATAATTTTTAAGGGCAACCCTTCCCCTGTAAATGNTAATTTTAACCTGCGCTTCACTAAGCCCTGTTATTTCTCCTATCTCCCTATAGCTGTAGCCCTCATAATCGCGAAGCATTACAAGTGTTTTTTGATGTTCCGGGAGATTATCCAGAGCCTTATGCAGAATTTCATTCAGATCGCTGTACTGTGATTCGTGGATCAGCTCTTTTTCATGCACCGGCTCAATAATTGTCATCCTCCTGTCCTTCCTGATAACATCAATCATTATATGATATGCCGTTGAAAACAGCCATGATTTTACAACCGGATACTCAAGGTCTGAAACATTCCTCCAGAGTCTTTCATAGCTATCCTGCACAATATCATTTGCCTGCTCTTTATCCTTAAGATTACCCCTGATGAAACGGTACACAGAATCGGCAAACTCTTCAACAGATCTGTTATATTCCTTAACTGTCATAAATTGAATTACAGTTCAAAGACGGATGAAATTATAGAAAGTTACATTCTTATTCAAAATATTCTATTAAAAATACACAACTCAGGACTCACGACGCACGACGNACGACTCACGACGCATGGGTCAGGATTCTTCCCTNCGTCTTGCGTCCTGTGCCGTTTGTCCGTTATAGTATGTCCTGATTCTTAAATCCTTTCTGATTAAACAAATTCATTGGCGGCTTGTTGTCATATCAAACAGACATGATAACACTAACAATATTAATAGTGGTTGTGGTAATTAAAAAGGTGATATCCTATATCATATCAGTTACTAAATGAAAATAACAAATATTTGTGATTTCCACTCCGGACACCTATGTATTACATCAGATAACAGGATATGAATAGAAACAGATTTATCACATCGGCCCTGGCTTTTGCAGCTACCCCATTTGCTTTTGGGTTTAATGTTCAGGAGCACTTATCGGAAGAGAATAAGGGATTTAAAATTAGTGCCGGGGAAGGCAGAATTCATGGACATATTAAGTTAAAAGGGGTTAACTCAAATACTATCGACCTGAAAGTATCGGGCAGGGATACAAACGGAGATCTGTCAATTTTCGAACAAACCAGTATATCACAGGGTAGGGGAACGCCATTACATGTTCATTACTTTCAGGATGAAATTTTTTATGTGATTGATGGAGAATATTATTTTCAGGTTGGCAACGAGAAACATCGTCTCAAGGTAGGCGACAGTATTTTTTTACCACGAAAAGTTCCTCATGCATGGACACAGGTAAGTGAGAAGGGAAAATTAACAATAACCTTTCAGCCAGCGGGTAAGATGGAAGAATTCTTTATTACTATGGCAGGTCTTAAGGATGAACCATCGGCTGAAGATGTTGCCAGGATTTTCGCTGAATATGAGATGAAGGTTGTCGGACCGCCTTTGAAGCTTATTTAGATTTGTAAACTCGTATCCAGTCAATTTCCATCGTTGTCATTCCATTGATAGGTTTATCGACACCGCCGGACAGAAGAACATACATCGGCTCCTGTGGAATATTAGACGTTTGAGAAAATACTTCGGCTCCATTAATTTTCCATACAAGCTTATCGGATGTCCATTCAAGAGTATAAATAAAATAATCATTTGAATAGCGCGAACCTACCGTAGTCTTAGATCCGTTTCCTGTTGCCGGGAAATAGTCAAACCATACTTTTCCTGCTGAGGTACGGCAAATATCAAGATGAGGAGTAATTTTATCTGCAAGCATCCAGAAGGCGCTTTTTGAATCTGGATTTCCCAATTTGATTTTGGCAGTGAAAACACCATATTTCTGCCTGAAACTGGCTCCCGAATTTATTAGTCCTGAAGTATAGCTGAACTCTTTCGTTGAAAAACCTTTGGCAGGCGACCATGCTTTTCCTTCGATCCTCTGAGGTTTGGTGTTAATCTTCAGTATGCTGTTGCGTATTTCAAAGTTCTCTTTTTCGGTATATACCTGGAGATCCGATTCAATTGAATATCTGTCCTTCAATAACTTTTCACCCCAGAAATAGTTTGTAAGCCATTTTTTCGTATCGAGTTTATCGCTATCAAACTCATCACTGAATGTAAGTTCCCTGCTCTTCAGGATATCAAATTTGTTGGAATCTTTAATTTTAAAGTACCACATGATATCCCCGCTCTTCTTCAGTTTATCGTACTCCTTAATCTCTTTGAACATTTCAGTTTTCTCAAATCTCTTCTTATCAAGGAGGTATTCTTTTTGTTTTTTAAATTCCGGTGTGGCTACATATTCCTTGAGCTCATGATATCTCTTTAACCTGGCGGAATTGTCGGTATTCAGATAATTTGAATACTCTTTTGAGGATTTGAACTTGTAGAACTCCTTAATTTCAATGCTTCCTTTAACCCTTTTATATTCGAGAAGTTTTTTGTATTCTTCAGAATCTTTAAAAGTTATTGGCTTCATATTTTTTTTCGCCAGGAATTCAGAAGACTTTACGAAGGTGGTTAGCTCTTCATATCTCAGTATTGTTTTTGATTTTTTAATATCTTCTTTCTTCGAAGCTTTTAAAAACGCCTTTACTTCATGATCTTTTTTAAGCGATTTGAATTCGTCTAATTTTCGGTATTCGTCAGTATCTTTGAAAGTATAAGGTTTCATCTTTTGTTTTTCCCTGAAAGCAGGAGACTGGATGAATTTTTCAAGTGCCTCAAAGTCAGCGATTTTGCTTGAACCATCCATTTCCTTAAATCTTTTCAAAGCATTCCCCGAGATTGTTTTGAAATATAAAACTATATCCTTTGCTTTATTTAGCGAGATAAACTCTCTCTCTTTAGAATACTCTTCAGAATTTTTGTACTGAAGCGATTTAATCTCCTTGCATTTCCGGACGAAATCGGAAGAGTTAACCAGTCCGTTAAGCTCATTGTATCTTGCCAACACTTCAGATTCAGAGAAGACATGAAGCTTTTCAAATTCTGTAATCAACGCTTTTTCAGCCTGCTCGATTTTAGAAGTCGAAGGGATCATTCCCAGTAAAAACTTGAGACTAGCCATCGTAAAATTGGTTTATGTACAATTGATAAAGGTAAAAAATCTTTCATAATAATTGATTCCTAACCTTCAAATATTTGCTTTTGGGAATTCTAAATGCATGAACTATAAAAAAGATTTAACTTAGATACTGAAAAAATATGCTTTATGAAAAATTCATTGTTTATCCTTTTGTTAATAATGTTTGGTTCAATTATAGACGTTGAGAATCTTTTGTGTCAGGGAATTTCTGCAAGAGAAATAATCCAAAAAGCCGATGAAAAATTCAATGGAGAAAAATCGTCCATGATGGTTATGTCGATGACCATAGTCAGGCCGGCCTGGCAAAGGACGGTTGAATTTAAAAACTGGACCCTGGGCCACGATTATGCGCTCACACTGATTACTGCACCTGCTAAGGATGCAGGACAGACCTTCCTGAAAAGAGGCAACGAGATGTGGAACTGGGCCCCGTCAATCAGCAGACTTATTAAGCTGCCTCCTTCGATGATGTCGCAGGGATGGATGGGATCGGATTATACCAACGATGATATTATGAAAGAATCATCGATGGTCAACGACTATACTCACGAAATAACAGGCGAAGAGATTATTGCAGGACGTGAATGTTACAGGATAAAAATGATTGCAAAGGAGAATGCTGCAGTGGTTTGGGGACACCAGATCAGATGGGTCGATAAAAAAGAATTCCTGGTAATGAAAGCTGAATATTATGACGAGGAAGGTAACCTGGTAAGAACTGAAACCGGGAGTGAAATCAAAACGATGGATGGAAGGGTTGTCCAGACCAAAATTGTACTTGTTCCGGCAAATGAACAGGGAAACAGCACAATTATTTTAATAAAAGAGATGAAATTCAATATTCCTGTCGAGGATAGATTTTTCTCACAGCAAAACATGAAAAACATCCGTTAACCTGCTGAATCATGAAGAGTTATTTACTGGCGTGGCGAAACTTATGGAGGAACAGGAAGAGAACACTGATAACTGTTGCTTCAGTTTTCTTTGCGGTTTTTTTCGCCCTGCTCATGCGATCGCTGCAGCTGGGCTCATACGATCATATGTTCAGAAATGTCATTGAATCATATACGGGGTATATTCAGGTGCAAAATGAGGATTTTAAAGATAATTCAACGGTCGACAATTGCTTTGATTTCACTCCCGGGATAAAGCAGACAATCATGAATAATAAAAACGTTTCTGATCTTGTACCCCGTTTTGAATCCTTTGCCCTTGCTTCTTCAGGGCAAATTACAAAAGGGGTTCTTGTAATAGGAATTGATCCCGAAAAAGAGGCTCTGCTCTCAAATGTAAAAGCCAGGCTGGTGCACTACAGGCTTACTGAAAATGCTGTTTCTGCTTTGAAAAAAAGAAATCTTTCTGAAAGGATCAAATTGAAACTCGAGCTTTTTAAGGGGGAAAGTTATTCTGCTGAATCCATACTTCAGCTCGATCTGGGGATAAAGGACAAAGATGCAGATTTCCTTATGCCAGAAATAAAAAGAGAGACCTCTTTCAGCAATGGATACATAACTTCAGGTAAAAAAGAAGCTCTTTTAGGAGATAAACTGGCCAGCTTCCTTAATCTTACTATTGGTGATACCCTGGTTATGATCGGACAAGGATATCATGGAACTACAGCAGCTGCAAAATTCAGAATTGCAGGAATTGTTAAGTTGCCTACTCCTGATCTCGACAACAAGATTGTTTATCTGCCGGCAGATGTCTGCCAGGATTTTTACAATGCCCCCGGGATGGTTACCTCAATGGCATTGTGCATTAAGGACAACAGCGACAGAGCGATAAACAGAACTCTCAGATCACTTACAAAACAACTTCCTTCGCCGCTCAGATTGCTGGGTTGGCGTGAAATGAACGAGTTGCTGATCAATCAGATGGATGCAGATAACAAAAGCGGGGCTATAATGATTGGAATATTATATCTGGTAATTGCATTTGGCATTTTCGGTACAGTGCTGATGATGACCACTGAACGCAGGAGGGAATTCGGAGTACTGGTAGCTATTGGAATGCAGAAATCAAAACTTGCTTCAATTGTTTCATATGAAATGATTTACATTGGACTGCTGGGGATATTAAGCGGAGTGGCAACTGCGCTTCCTGCTATAATATTCGGCCATTACCATCCTATTCGATTTTCAGGTGAGTATGCCAAAATTTATGAAAGCTATGGCATGGAGCCAATTATGCCATTCATGCATATAAGCTATTACTTCTTATGGCAGACGGCAATTGTTGCCATAATCGTAGGAATTGCAATTTTATATCCTTTGAGAAAGATTTATAATATGAAACTGGTAAGCTCATTGAAAGCTTAATAATTATTGAAATGATCTGGAAAACTGCATGGAAGAATGTTTGGAGGAACAAGGTGAGAAGTCTTGTTGTCATCACTTCTGTTACCATTGGGATATTTGCAGGAGTATTTTCCGTTGCACTTATGAACGGAATGATAGCGCAACGTGTTAATGATGCACTTAATGAAGAGATCTCTGATATCCAGATTACCGGCAAGAAATTCAGAATTAATAACGATCCTCAGCTGGTCATTAATAATCCATCCAGGGTTTTATCAGCGATAAGATCTGTACCTGTAATTGGAGGAATAGTTAAAAGAACAACCATTACCGGGATGGCAAATACTGCTTTGAAAAGTACCGGAGTTCAGATAATCGGGATCAACACTGAAGAAGAAAAGAAGATATTTACTCTATTCAAAAAGATCATTCCCGGCAGCGGAGATTATTTCGAAAAGGATTCAAAATTCAACCTTAGCCTTATCGGTGAAGACCTGGCAAAAGATCTGGGTATAATCAGGTATATAATTGACTCTTCAACAATAAACAATCTGAGGGAAAAACGATTACCTGTACCAGTTGTAAATAAGCTTAATACTCTCACAGGCGAGAGATTTTTAAATGAGAAGCAGTTCGTAAAAAAGATGAATTCTGTTTTTTCAGCCAGGGAAGCAAAAAAATACGGGAGAATTATAAAAAAAGAGGCATGGACATTCAGGCAGGGAACCCGCATGACACTCACCTTTCTCGACAAAGACAATAATCAGGTTGGTGCAATGTTCAGAATTGCCGGGTTATATGATGTTTCGAACAGCATTTTTGAAAAAAGCACAGTCTTTGTTAAAAGCACGGATCTTAATCATCTTATTGGGCTGACTGACAGCTCATTTCATGAAATTGTTGTTAAAATCAATAATCTCGATCAGACTGAATCAATAACAAATATGCTTGCTGAAAAACTTCCTGATCTTGAAGTCTTAAGCTGGAAAAAACTACAACCCGACCTCGCCATGATGACAGATATGGTTCAGCAATTTTATTTGATTTTTGGAATAATCATTCTAGCCGCACTGGCTTTTGGAATAGTAAATACAATGCTTATGGTGGTACTTGAAAGAACCAGGGAGCTCGGCATGCTGACCGCGATTGGAATGAATAAAAAGAAAGTATTTTCAATGATTATGCTTGAATCGGTATTTCTATCACTGATTGGAGGTATTATCGGAATGATAATTAGTTACCTTGTTATCAGACTGACGGAACATACAGGAATAAACTTATCTCAATATGCGGAAGGGTTTGAAGCACTTGGTTATTCCGCTAATATTTTTCCGCAGATTACTGCAGGATTCTTTGGGATAGTAACCATTCTGATAATTATTACCGGAATATTGTCGTCGGTTTATCCGGCCATGAAAGCTCTCAAACTAAATCCTGTAGAAGCTATCAGAAATGAATAGTAATTGATCTTAAAATATTATATCATGAAAGTACTTGATATTAAAGATGTTTATAAAATATATAATGAATCAGAGATCCAGGTTAATGCCATAAATGGGGTCACTCTCGATTTCCAGGAAGCTGAATTTGCAGCAATTGTCGGCCCTTCGGGTTCTGGTAAAACAACGCTTCTGAATCTTATTGGAGGTTTGGATAATCCTACTTCAGGTGAAATTATCATTGATGGGACAAACCTCGCCACCCTGAAATCTTCAGAACTTATTGATTTCAGAATGAGGAATATAGGATTTGTATTTCAGGCATATAATCTTATACCTGTGTTAACTGCAAAAGAAAATGTTGAGTTCATTATGTCACTTCAGAAATGGTCGCGACAGGAAAGAGATGCCAGAACATATGAATTATTAAAAGCTGTTGGACTGGGTGACAGAGTTAACAGCAGGCCTTCAAGACTGTCAGGGGGACAGCAGCAGAGAGTTGCAGTAGCAAGAGCACTGGCTTCGAGACCGAAATTTGTCCTGGCTGATGAACCTACCGCCAATCTCGATTCCAGATCTGCAGCAACGCTTCTGGAAATAATGGAAAAGCTAAACCATGAAGAGAAGATTACCTTCATTTTTTCAACACACGATGCCAGGGTAGTAAAAATGGCTCATCGCGTTATTACTCTTGAAGACGGGAAAGTGGTTTCGGATGACAAAAAAGAATAAATTCACCAAATCCGGCCAATGAAAAGAAACCCGATAATAATATTCGCTGCTGTTTTCATACTGAACGTTCANATGATAGCTCAGGATAAACCAAAATTCCTGATTCTGAACGGGTATCTGTCGACCATGCAGAGTGTTCAGTTCGATTCTCTGTCGGGACAATTCATTAACGACAACATTATACATAACAGGTTAAACTTCAAGGGGTATATAAGTGATAAGATATCATTTGCTGTTGAAGCCAGAAATCGTCTGTTTACAGGAGATATGGTGAGGACAGGAAAATCTTATTCCGAAATGATAGGGAAAGATCAGGGGCTCGCTGATATGTCGTGGAATATTATAAATGAAAAATCCTTTTTTCTAAATACAACCATCGACAGGATCTGGATGAATTTTAATTTCGGAAAGATTGAGGCAAAAATAGGCCGGCAGAGAATAAACTGGGGGCAGACGCTGGTTTGGAATCCAAATGATATCTTCAACGCTTATTCATTTTTTGATTTCGATTATGTTGAACGATCCGGAAGTGATGCCATAAGAATTCAGTATTTTCCAGGTTCATCATCGTCATTCGAAATTGCAGTCAAATCGGATTATAAATCTCATATTACAGCTGCATCACTTTTCAGATTTAACCGGTTTGGATACGATTTTCAATTTCTCGCAGGGTGTTTTAACAGCAAAGATATTGTGGCAGGGGCAGGCTGGTCGGGAGCAATAGGATCAGTCTCGTTCAGGGGTGAAGCATCATGGTTTCAGTCAGCAAGGCATTTTTCTGATTCAACCGGAACAGGGATTTTTACAATAAGTGCTGAAAAATCCTTCAAAGATAATTCGATGGCCCAGATCCAGGTAATGTATTGCAACAGTCCCGTGATGATGAGTAGTTTTAACTCTCTTTATCTCGAAAACATGTCGACAAGAGACCTGGCAATTTCAAGGTTTTCTGCTTTCGGTCAGTATTCATACCAGGTCACACCTCTTTTCAAGATTGGTTTATCAGCAATATGGTATCCCGATCTTAAAGGATATTTCGCGGGTCCAACAATTGATTATTCCCTGTCAGAAAATGTTGATTTTTCTTTATTCTGGCAACATTTCGACGGAAAATTCGGTATTGTCCCGAAGAGAATTAACCTGGGATTTCTGAGGGTGAAATTCAGTTTCTAGATTTTTTATACTTTTGCCAGATCACTAAAAATCAAAAGATGGCTCTGGTACATGAATTTGAGGACAGCGGGAACTGGTTGTTTAAAAGAAGAAGCTGGCTTCCGGTATTTATAATAGTGGCAGGTGTTGTAATGATGTATCTCGGCAACAGGCAGGCTATACTTTTTGATATGCGGGATGAGCTTATTTTTCTTGGAGTAAGTTTGTTCGGACAAATAATAAGAATTTTAACCGTAGGTTTTACTCCCAGAAACACCTCCGGAAGGAACACAGTTAATGGACAGGTTGCAGACGAATTAAATGTTACGGGTATATATTCCCTGTTGCGTCACCCTCTTTACCTCGGAAATTTTTTTATGTGGCTTGGCCCGGTACTTTTCCTGAGGTCGGTTGGAGCCACAATCGTATTTACACTTATCTACTGGATCTACTATGAGCGTATTATGTTTGCGGAAGAACAATTTTTACGGAGAAAGTTCGGCGACACTTATGACAAATGGTCAGAAAAGGTAAGTTCATTCATTCCTTTGAAATTTCATTTTATTCCTCCCGGTCTTCCTTTTTCTGTTAAAAATGTTCTTAAACGCGAATACAACAGCTTTGTAAATATTTTTGTCATTTTCACCCTGTTGGATGTTTTCAGAAATTATTTTCTTTCGGAACGCATATACCTTACAGGCATGTGGATCTATTTGTTTGTCATCTCAGGCGTAATCTGGCTGGTAATAAGAACAATAGAGAAACGGACACACTGGCTGGAAGTGGAAGGGAGGTAGTTTTTCTTTATCCCCTACAGGGAATTAAACTCTACAAGAGAATTTATTTTCTACAATATTATAACCGCTACGCGGTATGAAAAGATTTTGTTTTATTGCCCGTAGGGCATAGAGTATTGTAGCAGATTCCAAATCTCGAAATTTTTACCTCGTAGAGGTTAAAGAAAGAAACAACATATCCACAATAAAAAACCGCTTAATAATTTATAAATTAAGCGGTTGAAGATATAATAATTTAAAATCAGGATCACCTTCTCGACCCCGTAAATATCATAATATAATAAAGAAGAGTTGCCAGCGATCCAAGAGCTGCAATAACATATGTATATGCAGCCCACTTGAGTGCATCCTGTGCTTTATCGTGATTCTGGTAAGAGGTAATACCTGCATTTGATAACCATGCGAGAGCTCTGCGGCTGGCATCAATTTCTACAGGCAGTGTTATAAAACTGAATAAGGTTGTAAATGCGAAAAGAATGATACCGACCAGCAACAGTGCAGGGAAAGTTTTTATCAGCAGTATACCTGCAAGTAATACCCAGGTAACCCATTTTGATGTAAAGCTGACAATAGGAACAAGATTTGATCTGAATCCAAGCCAGGCATAGGCCCTGGCATGCTGAACTGCATGGCCTGTTTCGTGTGCTGCTACTGCGGCTGAAGAAATGCTCCGTCCTTCATATACTTCCCTGCTGAGATTGATTGTTCTATCGGCAGGATTATAATGATCAGTCAACTGGCCCTCAACGCTGCCTATTTTTACATCAGTAATTCCGTTATCACGAAGCATCTTCTCAGCCACCTCACGTCCCGACATTCCGTTGTCGAGCGGTATTTTTGAATATTTATTAAATTTTGCTTTAAGTATCATACTTACAGCCATGCTTAGTAGCATAATCCCTATCATAATTACCCATATACCCATAATGTAATCCTCCTGTATTTTTATTTCTCTATTTAGTATCAAATCTTTTGCCAAACTCAATCTGTCACTAATAATTCGACATTTTGGCAGAAAAAGAAAAGCAGAAATCCAATAACCGCAAAGAACACAAAGGTCTAAGAACTAAGTTCGCAAAGAAACTTGTTGAGAATTATACTTAAACTCCAGTTTCCATGCACCCTGCACTTTGCACCTTGCATCAAAGGTAACAGTTATTATCTTTGCTTTATGATTGAGCTGATTAAACGGGTATTAACTTTTCTTTTATCGCTTCCGGTATTATTTTACAGGTACTCAATCTCCCCGTTTTTACGACCCTCCTGTCGCCATGTCCCCACCTGTTCACAATATATGCTTGATGCTCTGAAAATACATGGTCCATTTACAGGTTTGGTTCTGGGAACAGGGCGAATTTTCCGTTGCCGGCCGGGAGGAACACATGGTTATGATCCGGTTCCCCTGTTCCGGTTCAGGAGATACAGGCCATTTTCCGGACTTTTCAAAAAAAGGGAGAAAGGAAACAGATTGAAGATGGGCAGAGAAAATTGAAGCAAAGGCATTTGAACAGTTGAACATTTGAACAAACGA
>JGI20214J51088_10001022_pt1 | contig 19054 bp, 19 predicted proteins | sample WetSurMetagenome_FD_51088 | JGI IMG/M metagenome (IMG submission 51088) | reverse complement strand
CGCTTGAAGATATCGGAGGCTGTCCTTCGCCTTTCATGGTGCAAAAGCCGAGTGGTACATGACAGGACTGGCGCTGCAATTGAATTGACGCGACAATTTATTTCGGTGGCGAGGGGAATTGAACGAATGGCTGCTTTGGCACACGATCNGGCGGCAGATAGGCGGGCGCATCTTCCCCTTCCGGACCGAGATGTCTGACGAAAGTGTGAATCGCCCGAAGATCTTCCTTCTTCATTTCTTTGAGTGCCCACCACGGCATTGGCGGACGGGACTTTGTGGCCCGGGCAAAATTGAGCCANTGATCCTCTGGTAAGGCCGACAGAAAACGTCTGAGATTCCATGCATACGTGGTTCCCCAGGGCCCGCGCCACCCAAGCGAGCTGCCCTTGAGCCACTGCCTTTCAGGCACTGCGCTTTCCGATTCGATATAGCCCTGCGTATGACATTCGTTGCAGCCTGCGATTTTTACAAGGTATCTGCCTCGCTCGAGGGTTTCTGCCGATCCTGTGTTCTTCTGTCCGGCACCGGTCCTTGTCGGAGGATTGGCTTTCTGGGCATCGGCGGGATAAGATAACAAGAATACACTTGTCCCGAAAAGCACCATCAGTGCGGGGAATAGTCGGTTGGAATCCCATCGCATGTTGCACCTCTTTCTGATTGATGAGAACAATTGTGCCGTGATGTATTTCCTCAAACCATCAGGCGATCCATGATTTTCATCGTCGATAATCCTGATGAGGGCTACTTCAAATCCGCAGAGGCGTTAGTGGCGGTATGAGCGAAGGCGGCAGTTGAATGATGATCCGCCAGGCAGTGGAAACATGCCGGGTGAGTGAANTGAATAGAAAAGGGGNCAGCCTCTCAGCTAACCCCTTGTTTTTTCATGGTGCCGAAGCCGGGATTTGAACCCGGACAGGCGTACACCCACTAGACCCTGAACCTAGCGCGTCTACCAGTTCCGCCACTTCGGCATATTGTGCTGCAGGGCCTTATATCTATAATGATCTCCAAAACCTTGTCAAGCAAAAACAGGCTTGATATAAAGGACTTTCGTGGTATCTTACATTGCTTGGATGCCCTTGAAATGAAAGACGAAGGAAAAGTGAGCTAGCCGTTATGGATGTCATCAGGGGCCTGGATAGGATTCCCGCCAAATATGAATGCTCCGTTGTGACCATCGGGAATTTCGACGGGATTCACCTCGCCCACCACGGGCTGCTGAACAAGGTTGTGGATGAGGCCCGAAAGAGGCAGTGCCGCGGCGTCGTCCTCACGTTCGAGCCNCACCCCCAGAAGGTCCTTCACCCCGAACGAAGGCCCTTCTACCTTCTGACGACGNTGGAGGAAAAGCTGAAGCTTATCGAAAGCCTCGGGATCGATGCCGTTGTCCTTATAGAGTTTACACCCGAATTCTCGAAGACATCGGCCGAGACGTTTGTGCGGAGCATCCTCTGGGACAAGCTTCACCTCGAGAAGCTCATCATCGGGCACGATACGGCCTTCGGGAGCCGCAAGAGCGGCAACAAGGACTTCCTGCAGAACATGGGGAAATCGCTCGGGTTCGAAGTGGAGGCCATTGATGCCGTGCAGTTGGACGGGATCGTGGTCAGCAGCACCAGCGTGCGGAACGCTCTCCAGGAGGGGGATGTGCGCCGGGCCATGAGGCTTCTCGGGCGGCCTTACAACCTGAGCGGTATCGTTGTGAAGGGCTACAAACGGGGCTCCGAGATCGGCATCCCNACGGCAAACATCGAATCGGAAAAAGAACTCGTCCCGGCCCTGGGCGTCTATGCCGTCGTTGTCGACATGTCAGGCATCCGCCATCCAGGGGTCCTCAACATCGGCTACAGCCCGACCTTCGGTGACAACCAGCTTACCGTGGAGGTCCATCTTCTTGACTTTCCCCGTGAAGAACTTTACGGGAAGGCCATCAACGTGCTCTTCATCGACCGGATACGCGACGAGATGAAGTTTGAAAGCCCCAAGGAACTGGTAAAACAGATCGAAAGAGATATCGAGAGGGCAAAGGAGCTTCTCAAGACTCACGTCGGCGCGATGTGACCGTCTCGTTGCCTGCTGGAGGGTAGACCATGTTCGTCAAAATCTGGGGCACCAGGGGATCGATCCCCGTAAGCGGTCAGGAATACATCAAGTACGGCGGCGACACGACCTGCATTGAAGTCCTCTCGAAAANCGGCAAAGTCGTCATCATCGATGCCGGCACGGGAATCAGGAAACTGGGNAAGGATCTGCTGGCCCGGGGCCTCTACGAGTATGACCTCCTCTTCACCCATGCCCACTGGGATCACGTGATGGGCTTCCCCTTCTTCCGGCCCCTCTACTCGGACAGGACGCACCTTCGCGTCCATGGCTGCCCCTTTGCCGAGGAATTCGTGCGGATCATGCTGACGAAGATCATGTCCCCGCCGAACTTTCCCGTCAATTACGGGGATCTGCAGGCCCGGATTGAATATGCCGATGGATGCCCCAAGAAATTCCAGATCGACTCGATCACCGTCATGCCCATCGACACCAGCCATCCCGGCGGGGGAAAGGGCTACAAGTTCATCGAGGACGGCCGGATCTTCGTCTTCCTCACGGACCACGAGATTGGCTTCACACACCCAGGCGGCCTGCCGCCGAAGGACTACCTTGAATTCTGCGCCGGCGCCGACCTTCTCGTCCACGACGCCGAGTACACNGGCGAGGAATACGCAAGGCACCGCGGCTGGGGGCATTCCTCCTACCTCGATACCCTGAACCTGGCNATGGAGGCCGGAGTCAAGCAGTTGGCCCTGTTTCATATCAACCAGGACCGCACCGACAAGGCCATGGACAAGATTGTGGATCACTGCCGACGCGTCATTCGCGAAAACAAAGCGCAGGTGGAGATACTGGGGGCCTGCTGCGACATGACGTTCGAACTCTAGCGGCCCGACGGCCGCGGGCTTCGGGCATCGGGACTCGGGCTTCGGGTGGAGCAGGGAAATAAATCCTTGAGGCTTGTTGCTTGCGGCTTGCGGCCTCATCCTGCCCCCGCAAGACTCACGTCAAGACCACCAGCATTCAATCGCTGCGATGAAATATCGAAATCTCCATGACTGGGATGTCGACTACAAGACGGCGGTGGCCATACAGGCTGATCTGCGCGGGAAACTCGTGCTGCGCGACGAAGGGCCGACGTATATCCGGGTTGTTGCCGGGGCCGACATCTCCTGCAACAAGGGTGATGACCGGGTGTACGCCGCAGTCGTCCTTCTCGATGTCGATACCCTGGACGTCGTCGAGGAGGCCAGTTTCAGCGGGAGGATCTCTTTTCCCTATATCCCCGGTCTGTTAACGTTTCGCGAGGGGCCGTCACTGCTGCGAGCCTTTGAAAAACTTCAGGGGCGGCCTGACCTGATCCTGTTTGACGGTCAGGGGATTGCCCACCCGCGAGGCTTCGGCCTGGCGGCCCACATGGGCCTCATCCTCGATCTTCCCTCCGTGGGATGCGCCAAGACGAGGCTCATCGGTGCTTTCGAAGAACCGGGTGCGAGGAAGGGGCAGCTCTCGCCCCTGATCCACGATGGAAAGCAGATCGGCGCAGTTCTCAGAACAAGGGACCGCGTGAAACCGATCTTTGTCTCCCAGGGCCACCGGATCAGCCTGGAGCGTGCAGTGATGTCGTCCTGCGATGCACGCGACGCTACCGCATTCCGGAGCCCGTCCGCCGGGCTCACATCCTGGTGAACGAAATGAGGGTAAAGGATAAAGGTAAAGGGTAAAGGACGCAGAGACCAGGCAGAACCGATATTGAAAAGAAAAGGATCGGGGAACATGCCCTCGATCCTTTTTCCCTGACCCTCAACGGCGGCGAGTCCTCAGCCGGTCTTGCCGCTGTAGTACGCCATCACTTCCGTGCGCGTCAACACGGCCCTGACATCGCTGACCTCTTTTTCGATATTTTCCCGTCCGCCNTCTTCGCGGTCAACGAGGGCNATGACCCGTNTCACNTGAAGNCCCGCTTCGCGGGCAGCCTCGATGGCCGCCAGCGTCGAGCCGCCCGTGGTGATGACGTCGTCGAGGATGACGACGCTCTCCCCGGCCNTGACCGTCCCTTCGATGCGGTTNTTCGTTCCGTGGTCCTTGGTTTCCTTGCGCACGATGAAGGATTTGACGGGTCTGCCGCGCTGGAACGATATGACAGCCAGGGCGTTTGCCATCGGGTCGGCGCCCAGTGTGAGCCCGCCCGATGCCGTGACATCCAGGTCCTGGATCATGTCAAAGAGGAGGTGGCCGATCAGGTTCATCCCCTCCGGATCCAGCGTCGTGGGTTTGCAGTTGAAGTAGAAGTTGCTCTTCCTCCCCGAGGCCAGTGTAAAGGGAGGATTATCGCTGTATTTGAAAGACTTCTCCAGGATGACTCTGGCGAGCCTCTCCTTCATCTGTGCATGGTCCATCGATTGCTCCTTTTAGTCCGCCTGCCGTACCGGCGCATTGCCGGGCTACCTGCACGGTTCGGCGGAGTATACACCAAAAGCAGGCGCAAGGCAAAAGGCTAAAGGTTAAAGGCCTCAGGCTACAGGCTACAGGCTTTCCCTCTTGCTGTTCTCCCTTAGCCTGATTTTTCCCTATACCCTGAACCCTATACCCGGGTCCCTGTGATTCTCTGAATCACGCTGACGGCCTCGATACCGTCGCGGGCGTACTCGGCGCCGATCGAGTCGGCATAGGCCTTCGTCACCACGGCACCCCCGACGATGAAGGGACACTGCTCGCCCTGCTTGCGGGCAAGCCCGATGATTTCCTTCATCTGGGTCATCGTGGTCGTCATGAGTGCCGAAAGCCCCACCGCCTGGGGACGATGACGTTCGATCTCGCGGACGATCCGCTCGGCGGTTACATCCTTTCCCAGGTCCTGGACCCGGTAGCCGTGGTTGCGAAGCATCAGGGCGACGATGTTCTTGCCGATATCGTGGATGTCGCCCTTCACCGTGGCGAGCAGGATCGTGCCTCTTTGCCCGGCTGCGCCCTGCCCCTCCTTCAGGAGGGGATCCAGGACATCCATGCCGATCTTCATCGTCTCGCCGCTTGCGATGAGCTGGGGGAGAAAATACTCCTTGCGGCCGAAGCGCTCGCCCACCTCGACGATGGCCGGTATCATGATCTCCTGTGCCAGTTTCGCTGCATCGAAGCCGGCTTTCAGGGACTCTGCGATGTGCGTTGTCACGGCCTCGCGGTTTCCGTCCAGGATGGCCTCGCGGAGCTTTCTCTCCGGGGGGAGGGGCCCGATCGGAGCGCCTTTTTTCCCTCCNCCGCCGGCTGTTGCGCAGAGGGCGATCCAGGCCGCTGCGTCGCGGTCCCTGCCGCCGAGGGCGTCGGCGGCCTTCTTGATGAACATGAGCTCTTCGTTTGCGGGGTTGGCGATGGCCGCCGTGAGCCCCGATGCGGAGGCCATTGCCAGGAAAGTCGCGTTGATCCACTTTCGCTCCGGCATGCCGAAGGACACGTTGGAGAGCCCCACCACCGTCCGGGCCCCGAGAGTCTCCGTTGCCCAGCGAACCGTCCGGATGGTCTCCCGTGGCGCCCGGGGATTCGACGCGGCGGTCATGACGATCCCGTCGACGAGGAAATCATCGCGNGTGAATCCGTGCTTGCGGGCTTCGCCTTCGATTGCGCGGACGACGACGGCGCGCTTTTCCGCCGTGTCGGGGATGCCCTTGTCGGTGAGCGGAAGCAGGATGAACATGGCGCCGTACTTTGCNGCGACCGGCAAAAGCTTCCTGAGCTTCTCTTTTTCCCCCGAGATGGAGTTGATCAGCGCCCGGCCCGGGTAGACGCGCAGGGCCCGCTCGATGGGCTCCGCTTTGGCCGAGTCGATGACGAGGGGAAGTTGCGTTGCGGCGGCGAGCACCAGAACGACCTCTTCCATGGCCTTTTCCTGATCGAGGCCCGGGACCCCCACGTTCACGTCGAGCAAGTCGGCTCCTGCCGCTTCCTGGTCGCGGGCCATCTGGCGCACGAGCGCCGTCTTTCCCTCCCTGAGCTCTTCCTGGAGGGCCTTTCTACCCGTGGGGTTGATGCTCTCGCCGATGATGGCAAGCCCTCGGTCCGTCTCGAAGAGGAGGGTCTTGCGGGCAGAACTCAGCGCTGCAAGCGACTTCCGGGCCGGCGGCGAGGGTCTCTTCCGGGCCACGGCTTTTTTCAGGGCGGCCAGGTGTCCCGGCGTGGTGCCGCAGCAGCCTCCCAGGATGCCCGCACCCGCAGCAACGAGGGCGCCCGACCGCAGGGCAAACTCGGCTGCGTCCATGTCGTAAACGGTCCGGCCTCCCGATGTCTTCGGGAGCCCCGCGTTGGGTTTGGCGATCAGCGGGATTTTTGCCCAGGGCTTCATGGCCTCGATGAAGCGAACCATGTCGTCGGGCCCCGTGGAGCAGTTGCAGCCCACCGCGTCGGCGCCCAGCGCCTGGAGAGTGACAACGGACGTCAGAGGGTCGGTACCGTTGAGCGTCCGCCCGTCGCGCTCGAAGGTCATGGTGACCATGGTGAACAGATCGCAGCTCTCCTTGACGGCAATCAGCGCTGCCCGGGCCTCCTGGATGTCCATCATCGTCTCGATGACGAAGCAATCCACGCCGCCCTCGAGAAGCCCCTGGACCTGCTCCTTGAAAACCGCCACGGCCTCTTCGAAGCCGACCTCCCCGAAGGGCTGAATGAAATGCCCCGTCGGCCCAATGTCCCCGGCGACAAGCGCCTTCCCGCGCACGGCCTCTCTCGCGATGGTCGCGAGCCGGCGGTTTACAGACCGGACGTCGGACTCGCCGTACTGGCCGAGTTTGAGGCGATTGGCCCCGAAGGTACAGGTGTAGACCACGTCTGAGCCCGCACGGGCGTAATCGCGGTGGACGTTCGCAATCACGTCCGGATTCTCGATGCACCACAACTCCGGCGAGACCCCCGCGGGCATCCCCCGTTTCTGAAGCTCCGTGCCCGTTGCCCCGTCGAGGATGAGAGGCCTCTTTTTTATGACATCCAGAAATTTTCTCTGTCCCTTTGCCATCGATATTCCCCTCAGCGGATCGCTTCGATTCCCGCCACGGCCGTGACGGACTTCTCGGGTTCGAGGATGCAATTCCCCGTCAGTTCGACGCCGAATCGTTTCAAGTCCAGCAGGTCGTAGAACAGTTTCTGATTTTCGAGTGCCAGGTCTCCGTAGCCGCAGGAGAAGCGGCTTTTCGTGAGCTGCAGTCCCTCNCTGCGCAGCTGACGCGTGAAAAAGNCTTCCATCCAGTCCAGGGCGGCATCGACCGTTTCGCTTGCCGCCGCGTCGAGGGCAACGGCCCGGGTCAGGTTGTCTGCCGCCGTGTCCTGCCGGATCGCCTCGACGACGGCCGCGCCCGCCGTTGCTCCCATCAGGAGAACTTCCTGCGAGTTTGCGAGCAGGGCGGCCAGATTGGCGCTTTCCAAGCATAGATCGTCGGCGAGTCGAATCTGGCGGGAGTCCTTGGAGAGGATGGGGAGCCTTCTGGCGGCCCCCTTCAGGGCGATAAGCGAGCGGGCCAGTTCGATGCTCTCACCGAGCGCCCTGGCATCATCCGGCTTGATCCGGGTGATGCCTTTGCGGTAACCCAGCCGTCGGGAGATCGCCTGCAGGGGAGGCTCAATCGTGATCCGTTCGAAGGTGATCAGCCGGTCCATAGAAACCAGGGTACAGGTGCTTTTTAATCCGTGCCTCGTCAGTTGGAGGCCGGCGCCCTTTCCACCCCGGCAAGTTCGATGATGAATTCATCGACTTCCTTGGGGGGGTTCATGAAGACGATCATGAAGGGGATGCTTGCACGAGGCCGGATGTTCGTGTTCGGCATGTCGCTTCCTTCCGGCTTCTGCAGTTCAGCCAGCACCTCCTTGTCCGTAAGGCGGTTCAACTCGTCATCCGTCAAAAGATTCCCTGCGAAGGTCTCGACTTCGCCCAGGACTTTCCCGGTGTTATCGAGAATCTTGCCGCGGAGCTTGAGCCGGCCCACAGGGTACTCGTATCCGTTGACGGCAAGGCCCGCAATGACCAGGATGTCGCCCGAGGCGGTGCTCTTCGTGAAGCGTTCCTTGACTTCGGCGAAATTGATCCCGCCGGCACTCGCCACGGGTGCCGTTGGCGCGGGTCCCAGCACGCGGTCCGCTGCAGCGGGGGAGACAAAATTAAGGACGTCTCTCGTGATGCCGGGATTGAGCCAGAAATAAATGCCGCCGACAACGAGAAACACCAGGATCGAGTAAGCAACAAGACGGCCGGTCGTCCAGAAAGACTTGCGCGGCTGCTCCTCCTCTTGTTCTTCGTCCTCCCCTTCCTCCTCTTCGACGGGAACGGGCTTTGCAGCCTCCGCCGGAGAGATGACGTCGGCAGGCGTAAGAGGTCTTGACGCAGCCGCAGGGGAGATGACATCGGCCGGTGTCAGAGGTTTTGAGATGACATCCGCCGGCGTCAGAATCTTCGGTGGCGCCGCCGGTTCCGGCTTGGGCACCGGCTCCTCGCGCGGCGCAGTCGCTTCCGTCCCGGGCAGGGTCGCAGAATCCGGCTTTGTCTTGACTGCTTCTGTGGCGGGCCGGGCCGAGGAGTCCGGCCTGGTGTTGATCTCGAAGAACTCGTGGCCGCAATGGCTGCAGCGCACCCAGACCCCGTCGCCCGTCATGAGTTCGTCTTTGAACCGGAACCTTGTCTCGCATTGTTTGCACTGGATGATCATCGGTCCTTCTTTCCTTCCACCTTTGACCTTTATCCTTGAACCTCGAGCCTGCGGCGATGCCGCTCCCCTGTGCTGTTCAAAAAAGCCCGGATGCAAGGTGCCCGACTTCCGGGGAGCGAAAGAACCAAACATGAATGCGCGNCCTTGCGGGATGCGCCCCCGGTCAACAGCACACTATTCTTCCATCACGTAGATGTCGGGCAAGTACCTCGCCTTTTCGTCGAAGTCGATCCCGTAGCCGAGAATGAATCCCTGATCCAGGTCGAACCCCACGTAGTCCGCCTTGAATTCGATTTTTCTGCGATGCTTTTTGTCCACCAGGGTGCAGACCCTGAGGGAGCCGGGATTGCGTTCCTGCAATTTCCGGAAAAGGAAATCCAGCGTGATGCCCGTGTCGACGATGTCCTCGACGATGAGGACGTCTTTCCCGGTGATGGAGGTCTCGAGGTCCTTCGTGACGGTGACCGTGCCCGAGCTGGACGTGCCGGACCCGTAGCTGGTCAGCCGGATGAAATCGATGACGCAGGGCCCCTTCAGGCATCGCACCAGGTCGGCCATGAACATGAAGGCGCCTTTGAGAACGCAGACAACGACGAGGTCTTTTCCCTGGTAGTCCCGGGATATCTGCTCCGCCAGCCCCCGGACAACNCTGCCGATCTCGTCGCGGGAGTAGAGAACCTTCATCTTGAGCTTCTCCATGGCCGCCTCCTTTAACAGTTTTTGACAGTAGCCAACGGAGAAGGAATTGTCAATGATAATCAACTAGTTCTTTGTATCGGTCGACGACGTCCTGGAGGTGCTGCCGGATCAGCTCCTCCGCTTTTTGCACGTCTTGCCGGCTATTGAAGGACGACTGGAGGCTGAGGAAGATCCGGTCGAAGCGTGATTTTTCGCAGCCGAGGGCTGCATAGTCGATCGAGTCGATGAAGTAGTCCGTCCCGTCGAAGCTGTATTTCCCGAATCGGTTCGCTGCAAGGGAGCGGAAGGGCCAGCCAAGCTTGAGATCGAAGAAGCGCCGCGCCGCCTCCCGGAGGGCCGGGTGGCTGAAGCGCGATGGCGCGGGCATTTCGCCTGCGGCCTCGCTCACGAGGCGGAAGAACTCCTTCACGAGGTCGATGTCGGTGATGCAGACGCCGTAGAGGTACCAGTCGTCGAGGATCGCGAGAACGGCGAGCTTCTCGGCGCGCGAGATGTAGCTGTAGCTCGGGCAGAAGTGGCCGTCGCAGAGCTCGCGGCCGTAGAAGGAGACATCCCGCATGTCCCGGCCTGCGTTCTGCAGGGGGTGCAGCAGACAGCCGACCCGCTTCTCCTGCCCGTCGAGAAAGCCCACATACTCGCAGCAATGGATGACCTCGTAGCGCTTCCGCCCGTCTTCTATTGCCTTGACCGCCTCGGAGAAACGGGGGAGATCTTCCGGTTTGCGGACCATCTTGCGGAAAAGGCGGCTCCGGTTGCGCAGCCGCTCGGCCAGTGCCTCGCGTCCGGACTCGGCGTAGTTNTAGAGGCCGCAGCAGGCGCCGCAGGACTTCGAGGCGTCCGGCTGGCAGAGGTGGACGAAGGGGCTTTCGGGCCCGTCATTCAAAGACAATGGTTTTTGAGCCATGGACGAGGATCCGGTTCTCCAGGTGGAGTCTCACCGCCCGGGCGAGCACGATGCGCTCGAGGTCTTTCCCCTTCATCTCCATGTCGCTGACGGAGTCGCGGTGGCTGATCTTGATGACGTCCTGGGCGATGATGGGGCCGTCGTCGAGGGTCTCCGTCACGTAGTGGCTGGTGGCGCCGATGATCTTGACGCCCCGGTCATAGGCCTGCTGGTAGGGNCTTCGCCCTGCGAAAGCCGGCAGGAAGGAGTGATGGATGTTGATGATCCGGTTCGGCCAGTGCGCCACGAAACGATCCGTGAGGACCTGCATGTAACGGGCAAGGACGATGCAATCGATTCTGTGACGCTTGAGCTCGGCAAGCTCCATCTCTTCCTGTTGCACCTTGTCTTCAGGCGTGATGGGGACGTGAAGGTACGCCAGGCCGAACTGCTCGGCCACGGGTTTGAGATCGAGGTGATTGCTGATGACCAGCGGGATCTGGCACTTGAACTCGCCCATCCTGTGCCGCAGGATGATGTCGTGGAAGCAGTGGAGATGTTTCGAGACAAAGAGGGCCATCCGGGGCTGCACGTCGGTGAAGTGGAGCGAGCACTTCATGTTGAATTTCTCGGCCAGAGGATCGAAGGCCTCGAGGATCTTCCCCCGGGCGATGTCGAAGCCCTCGAGCTCCCACTCGATCCGCATGAAGAAGATCTTGGAGCGCTCCGTCGTGTGTTGGGCGGCGTGAACGATGTTGCCGCTGTGGCGGAAGATGAAGTTCGACACCGAGGCGACGATCCCCTTTTGGTCGGGGCAGGTCAGCAGCAGGATGGCGTTGGGTTTCACGGGGGTCATATCCTGGAGGCTGCGCGGTGCTGTAACAGCCTTCTTGCAAAATTCCTCGATCGCGCATAAGGTATCCCTCTTGGCTTGCCTTTTGCGACCGGGATGCTAAATGAATCGATCGGGAATAAAAAATCCCTGCTATTACAGGCGGGTATATAGGCGTAAACGCCCCCGAGGTCAAGGACAAAGGTGAAGGAGAATGCAGGCATGACCCTGTTCGAGGAGATCACACTGCCCAACGGGCTTGTGGCGGAAATCTGGGATGGCTCCCGCATGATCGCCGCGGATACGACCACCGTCGTTCTCGTCGTCAAGATCCCCGTCGATTTGAAGCAGGAGTATTTCGAGGACCCGGCAGCCTGCCGGAAAACGGCGACGGTCTTCGGTTCGCCGCTTGTCTACGAGTACCGCAACGAGCGGACCTTTGTTGCCGCCGGGGAGCGTGCGGCCTTGTTCGGCGAATTCCTGGCCAGCTTCAAAAAGGACGTTCTGCCCTACGTGTCGAAGGATCATTTTCCCCGGCGTTTCGTCCTTTCGAAATACCAAGAAATCATGAAGGATCCCTGGAAATACCGGGACCGGGGGTAGGATCGAGGCTCGAGGTTCGAGGATTTTTCTTCCTCGCTCCTCGAACCTCGTGCCTGCCATCCTGAGCCTGTCGAAGGATGCTATGAGTTGTAACGGANCTGAACGGAAANTGCTGGAGACCTTCCTCGCNCTCGTCGAAAGGCCGAGCCGCTATATCGGCGGCGAGGTGAACTCCGCGAAGAAAGACCGCTCCGCCTGCCGCCTGAGCGTCGCCCTGGCCTTCCCCGACTCCTACGAAGTGGGCATGTCCCACCTGGGGCTGCAGATTCTCTATTCCATCCTGAACGCCCACCCGCAGATCTGTGCCGAGCGTGTTTATGCCCCCTGGCCGGACATGGAGGCGAGACTCCGGGCAAACCGGCTCGCGTTGTCCAGCCTCGAGTCGGGGATGGCGCTGTCGGAATTCGATCTCATCGGTTTTTCCCTACAGTACGAGCTCTCCTATACGAATGTTCTCACCATGCTTGAACTGGGAGGCGTGCCCCTGCGCTCGAGCGACCGCCGCGAAGGCGACCCCATCGTGATTGCCGGCGGGCCCTGCGTTTTCAACCCGCTGCCCATGGCGCCATTTTTCGACGCCATCGTGATCGGCGAGGGCGAGGAGGTGATCTCGGAGATCGCCGAGATGCTCCTGCAGGCGAAGCAGAAAGGGCTCAGGCGCAAAGAAGTGCTCGAACGGCTCTCGGGGGTTGCCGGCATCTTCGTGCCCTCGGAGTACCGGGAGGGAATGAAGATCCGCAAGCGCATCATCGCCGAGCTCGATCGGTGGCTTCTNCCCCTGAAGCCCGTTGTGCCGCTGATGAACACGATCCATGACCGCATCAGCCTCGAAATCGCCCGGGGCTGCACACGGGGCTGCCGGTTCTGCCAGGCGGGGATGGTCTGGCGACCCGTGCGGGAACGCAACCCGTCGACGCTTCTCACCATGGCCGAAGAGGCCCTCAGGGCCACGGGGTACGACGAGATCACGCTCCTGTCCCTGAGCTCCGGCGACTACTCGCGGATCGAGCCGCTGCTGAAGGAATTGATGGACCGGTACTGTGAACGGCGGGTTGCACTGGGGCTTCCGTCGCTTCGCGTGGAGACCCTGAGCCCGTCGCTCATCGAGGAGATCCGCAAGGTCCGGAAGACGAGCTTTACCCTTGCCCCCGAGGCCGGGACCCCACGCCTGCGGGCGATCATCAACAAGGGAAACACCGGGGAAGATCTGATTGCCNCGGCCCGGCGCGTCTACGAGGGGGGCTGGAAGTCCATCAAGCTCTACTTCATGATCGGTCTGCCCGGCGAGCAGGCGGAGGACCTGGAGGGGATCGCAGACCTGGCGCACCGTGTCATGAGGGAGGGGCGCGGCCGGCAGGTCACCCTCGGCCTTTCGACCCTGGTCCCAAAACCCCACACGCCCTTCCAGTGGGTTCGCCAGATCGGCCTCGAGGAGACCCTGGAAAAGCAGGCTCATCTCAAGCGCCGGCTGAAGAATCGAAACATCACCTTCAAGTGGCACGATGCCCGGATGAGCCTCCTGGAGGGCCTTTTCTCGAGGGGCGATGAGCGGCTCGCGGACCTGGTGGAGTGTGCCTGGCGGCGCGGCGCCCGTTTCGACGGCTGGAGCGACCATTTCCGGTTCGAGCTCTGGGAGCAAGCCCTCGGCGAAACGGGCATCGGGCTCGAAGATTCCCTGCGTCAAAGGGAACCCGGGGAAGCTCTTCCGTGGGAACTTGTCGACGCCGGGCTCGACAGGGAATTTCTCCTGAACGAATATGAAAAATCGCAGCGGGGCGAGATGACCCCCGACTGCCGCACCGAAGGCTGCCGCAAATGCGGTGTGTGCGACGGCGAGCGCATTGCCATCCGCGAGGCCACGGAAACCGTTGTGTCCCCAGCCGGGCATTCAAACTCGACGAGTGTGGCACCCGCCCTGACTCGCCGGCGGATCACTTTCGCAAAAACGGGTCCCGCGCGGTTTCTCTCCCATCTCGAGGTTTCATCCGCCATGACCCGCGCCATCAAGCGAAGCGGTCTTGTGCTGCGATACTCGGAGGGGTTCCACCCCCACCCGAAGGTTTCCTTTGCATTTGCCACGGCCGTGGGGATGGAGAGCCTGGAGGAGTTTGCCGACATCCAGGTGGAAGGCGGGCTCATCGATGTGGCACAGATCACCGCGAAGATCAACGCGGCCCTGCCCGAAGGGCTCGAAGTCCGTCGGATCGGCCGCCTGCATGCAGGAGATCAGGCGCTTGCCAAGATCGTCAGGGGGTTCCGTTACCGGGTGATCCTGCCTCCCGGCAGTTTCCCGGAGCGGTTGGAAGAGCGCATCGCAGCATTCCTGGCCGAGACATCCTTCATTGTGGAACGGCAAGGCAAGGAAAAGACGACCCGGACGGATGTCCGGCCTTTCGTGAACACGATCTGCTGCGACTGTGACACAGGGGTGCTGGAGATGGCGCTGCGGTTCAGCGAAGGCAGGACCGTCCGGCCCGCCGAAATCCTCACCCATGCCCTCGGACTGAGTCACGAGACGGTTCAGCAGAGCCTGCTGGTCAAGACGGGAACGATCCTGGCCGACGACAGGGGGGACTGAGTCCCTTCTTTTCACTGCTCATCGGTCACGGGTTTCCGCCGGTCCGACCGGAAGCAGCTTCCCGGGAATTGCTTGGCGTATTTCTTCATCTCCGAGGCCCGTTCCGTCATCTCGCCGAAGTGTTCGAAGAGACCCGTGCCCGTGTCAGTGATCCCGATGGAGATGCCGACAAACTTGAAGGTCCGTTCGTTGCCCTGGCGNTCGACGGAGGTGATGCAGCCCCGCTCCTGATCCTGCGGGTCGTAGAACGTGGGGATCAGCCGGTCGAAGACGTCGATCAGTTCCTGGGATGCGGCCTCGACGAGATCGGGATTCATGATGAAGACGAAGTCGTCGCCCCCGATGTGACCCACGAAGCTCCGTTGGCGCTGCTTGCTCGTCACGATGCTCCGGAGGAGCCTTGCCGTGATCTTGATGATCTCGTCGCCCCGCGAGAAGCCGTATCGGTCGTTGAGCGGTTTGAACTGGTCGAGGTCGGCATAGGCGAGCGCGAACGATTCGTTCCGGTCGAGGCGTTCCTGGATCGCGCGGTTGATGGAGATGTTCCCCGGGAGCCGGGTGAGGGGGTTGATCTCGACGATCCGCTCCGATCGGGCGATGTTCAGGTTGACCCGCCGCTGGATGTCCCGGTGCAGGTCCTTTCGCCAGAGATAATCCTCTATCCGGAGATCATTCAATGGGAGCGAGTCCGCGCCCTCTCCGAAAACGGCAAGCACGGGCAGGTTGCTGAAATAGGGATCTTCCTTGAGCTCGCTCAGCCGCTCCACGGAAACGGGGTCACCGTGATCGACCTCCACGATGACCAGGTCCGGGGGAGGGGAGTTGTAGATGTAGTCCATGGCCGACTGGATGCTGCCGAAGACCAGGACCCGGTAGATGTCCTTGAGGTATTTTTCTGCGGTACTCGTGAGGACGATATCCGATGAGACAACGACGACGTGTTTCATGCCTGTAATCTTTTCTGCCGCTGATAGCCCTGTTTTGTCGANGCAGTCTTTCTCAGGCCTTGAACTCTTCCTCTGTCTGCTCGACGGAATCTTCCAGCTCTTTCAATACCTCGCGGAGGTCCGCCTCCGTCAGGTTGAGGATTTCGTGGGCCTGGGGATTCAATTCCGGGACGAGGTTGTCGCCCGAGAAACCAATGCCCCTTGCCTTGACGAGGATGTCGGCCATGTGGACAATGGATGTCTCGAGCGGTGCAAGCGTGGAGACCTGGGGCCGGTGGTGGTTCGCCAGGCAATCGCAGAGTTTCTTGGGAAAGTGCCATTTTTCCGACAGCCAGCCTGCCACGGCGGCATGGGTTTCGGAGAAATGATTGCGCTCGGTCTCGAAGATGGCGATGGAGGCCGTTTCGGACTCTTTGACCGCCTTCTCGTATTCTTCGGGGTACATGAGGATAAGGATGACCTTCCCGACGTCGTGCAGAAGCCCGGCCACGAAGACCTCCTCGGGTTCTTTCAGGCCTTTCTTCTGTGCAATGACCTTCGAGGCGATGGCAACCCCGATGGAATGCTCCCTGAGACCCATCATGGCCTTATGCATGATCTCGAAGACGGAAACGCTTAACAGCAGTCCCTTCACGACATTGAGGCCCAGGAGCATCACGGCGTGGTTCACCGAGGAAATCCGGCCCGGGAACCCGTAGAGGGCCGAGTTGACCATTTGCAGGATCTTGGTGGTCAGGGCAGGGTCTTTTGAGACGAAGTGGCTGATTTCATTGAGTGAAATCTTTGGATTCTCAATGATTGTCGACAATTGCTTGAGCACGCTGGGCACCGTCGGGACGGTGCTGATGTTTTCCACTCGGGTTCGAAGTGTTTTCGGGTCCAGGTTACTCATACAAGGCCTCGATATGTTCTCTGACCGCCTTCTTGATGAGCGCCATCTGGGGGTTTCCCTCCACCTTCGCAAAGCGCCTGTCAAGGGAGGCCAGGAGTTCTTCCTTCGGCCGGGCGGGTTTCGATGGGCCGTCAGTGTATACGCTGTCCACGCCCATGTTCTCGATCTTCGAGATGCGGGCCTCCGTCAGTTCAGTCCCCTCGGCCATGAGAACCATGCCAGAGGAGTTCATGAGGGGCCGCGCCAGCTTCATACCCGGCTTGAGCTGCTCCACGAGTATCTTTGGCATCTTTTCACTATCCTTATGAGAATTTGTTCCGGGAGAGGGTATCCAACCCGAATGCAGAGGTTAAGAGGGTGAGAGGGTAAGAAGGTTGGAAAACAAGCGCCCAATTCAAGCTCACGGCTTCTCCGACCCTCTTACCTTCTCAACCTCTTACCTTGTATCTTCTCAGGGGGGACACTCCCGGTAAGGAGGTATGCAAATTCCGTGGAAAGTGGTATACTGTTTCNAAAGGCCCGCAAGATTGATAAAGAGGGACGGGAAACGGCCGATAAAAGTTGTTGACAAACATCGATTTATCAATATAATTGCTCCTTTCAATTTCCTTCTAAGGAACCGAATATGTACGCAGTCATTAAAACGGGTGGAAAACAGCACAGGGTCTCCGAAGGAGACATCCTGAAGGTCGAGAAGCTAGAAGGTCAGAAGGGCGACGCCGTCGTGTTCGAAGAGGTTCTCCTCGTTTCGAAGGAAGACCAGACGCGCGTGGGCACCCCGGTCGTCGAAGGCGCCAAGGTCGTCGGCGAGATCGTCCATCAGGGCAAGGGCCCCAAGATCATCATCTTCAAGAAGAAGCGCCGCAAGGGTTTCCTCAAGAAGACGGGGCACAGGCAGCCCCTGACACAGATCCGCATCAAGGAAATATCGCTCTAGGAGATCAGATTCCGATCAGACAAACTTTTCAAAAGCGGCCGGATGCAAGGCCCCCGAATCCCGAGGAGCGAGGCGTACCTGAGACGTACGGTGAGCGACGAGGGATGAGGGAAACGAAGCAGACGGGCGGTTTTCAAAAGTTTTACAGGAGATAGTTCGATGGCACACAAAAAAGGTCAAGGCAGCACACGTAACGGCAGAGACAGCAACTCCCAGCGAAGAGGGGTCAAGGCCTATGGCGGCGAGACGGTCAGCGCCGGCTCGATCATCATCCGTCAGGTCGGCACGAGGATCCACCCGGGCCACAATGTCGGCATCGGCAAGGACTATACGATTTTCGCCAAGATTACAGGCGTCGTGAAGTTCGAGCGCTTCGGGAAAGACCGCAAGAAGGTCAGCGTTTACGCGTCCTAATCGGCCCCCGCGCTTTTTCCGCCGCAGAAACCGGCGATAAGGGATCGTCCAAGCCCTCGGTCACATCGAGGGCTTTTTTATTGGAATCAGCATGAAATTCGTCGACGAAGCAAAAATCTATGTCAAGGGTGGCGATGGGGGCCGCGGCTGCGTGAGCTTCCGGCGGGAGAAGTACGTCCCGAAGGGCGGTCCCAACGGGGGCGACGGGGGAAAGGGCGGCGACGTGATCGTCGTGGCCTCGGCAGGCCACCGGACCCTGCTTGACCTCAAGTTCCAGCAGCACCACGTGGCGCGCCACGGCGGCCATGGAGAGGGGAGCGACTGCACCGGCCGAAATTCCGACGACGTCATCATCCCCGTGCCGGTAGGGACAATGATCAAGGATGACGCAACGGGAGAGACGCTTGCCGACCTGGTCGAGGACGGCCAGCGCTATATCGTCGCAAAGGGGGGACGGGGAGGCAGGGGGAACGCCTTCTTTAAAACCTCGACCAACCGGGCGCCCCGATTCGCCCAGCCGGGCGAGGAGGGCGAAGAGAGCTGGATCCGGCTCGAGTTGAAGCTGCTGGCCGACGTGGGTGTCATCGGGTTTCCCAATGCCGGCAAGTCGACGCTCATCTCCCGGGTCTCGGCGGCGAAACCCAAGATCGCCGACTATCCCTTCACAACGCTCACCCCGAACCTGGGCGTCGTGAAATACAAGGACTTCGGAACCTTCGTCATCGCCGACATCCCGGGCCTTATCGAAGGGGCCCACAGGGGTGTGGGGCTTGGGGTCAAGTTTTTAAAGCACGTGGAGCGGACGACCGTCCTGATCCACCTGCTGGACATCTCCGGTGAGCCCCCCGTGAGCGGCTGGCACAATTTTGAAACGATCAACCGGGAACTGGAGCTCTACAATCCTGATCTGGCGAAAAAGCCGCAGGTCGTGGTGATCGGAAAGATGGATCTGACAGACACGCAGGAAAGGGCGAAAAAAGAAATTGACTTCTTCCGGGGAAAAGGAATAGAAGTCTACGAAATTTCAGCAGTTACAGGAGAGGGCATCGATGCCCTGATGGCAGCTGTTGTGAAAAAACTGCAACGCGACGCACAGGAAGAAGATGAGCACTGAGCGCAAGCAGATCCTTGCCGGCGTCCGCCGGGTCATTGTGAAGATCGGGACCGGAGTCCTCACGGGCAGTGAGGGCCTTGATCGCGAAATCATCCAGCAACTCGTCGACGAGATGGCCGGGCAGATCAAGAAGGGCTATCACATCGTCATCGTCACATCCGGCGCCATCGCATCGGGCAAGCACCGCATGGGCTTCTCCGGAAGACTCAAGAGCATGCCCGAGAAGCAGGCCTGCGCCTCCATCGGGCAGAGCCGGGTCATGCGCGTATACTCCAACGCCTTTGGCAAGCACGAGATGAACGTGGCCCAGATCCTTCTCACCATGGATGACCTGACGGACCGGAAACGGTTCATCAACATCAAGAACACCCTTTCCACCCTCATGGAGTGGAACGTCATCCCCATCATCAACGAAAACGACACCGTCGCCGT
>JGI20214J51088_10001021_pt1 | contig 19058 bp, 15 predicted proteins | sample WetSurMetagenome_FD_51088 | JGI IMG/M metagenome (IMG submission 51088) | reverse complement strand
ACACATGATCTGGACGGACTCACCCTGCTGGATAGCCTGCTGGAACGGCGGGAACCGCATGATCGAAGCCCTGAGAAGCCCGAAGATTGAATTTTTATTGGCACAACACCCATGGATGGAGAACGACTGCCTCTTCGCCGACCTGATCCTGCCTGCCAACACCAAGATGGAGGAAGAGGATATCGGTGCAGACACCATGGGGGAACAATGCAAGTCCATATTCCCGGAAGGGCAGTGTATCGAGCCGCTCGGGGAATCTAAAAGTGATTACGAGATAGTCTGCCTGATAGCGGAAAAGCTGGGGATGCTGGACGAATACACCGGAGGCAAGTCCGTACAGGAGTGGATTAAATACGGTTTCGAGACATCTGGTGTACAGGACTATATTTCGTGGGAAAAACTGAATGAAAAAGGCTATTTCGTGACGCCGGTCGATCCCGACTGGAAAATTTATCCTGCAGGGATGGCGGCGTTCCGTGACGATCCGGAGAAGAATCCGCTAAATACACCTTCTGGGAAGATAGAGTTCTGTTCACAAAACCTGGCGAAGTATTTCCCCGATGATAAAGAAAGACCGCCGGTACCGCATTGGATAGAAGCCGGTCTGAGTCATGATGAGAGGATTTCCGGCAACAGAGCCGGTAAATATCCGCTGCTTATCGTATCCAACCATCCCCGCTGGCGGCTGCACGTGCAATTCGATGACGTATCGTGGTTGCGAGAGATTCCGACTTGCAAGGTAAAAGGCCCGGACGGGTACCTATACGAGCCTGTCTGGATCAATCCTGTTGATGCCGCTGCACGTGGTATCAGACATGGCGATATCGTCAGGGTCTACAACGAAAGGGGTGGGGTACTGGGTGGAGCATATATTACCGAGCGGATCATGCCGGGGGCTGTCAGCCAGGACCACGGAGCGAGATACGACCCGGTTATCGCTGGGGAGTTGGACAGGGGGGGCAGCAACAATACCATCTGCCCGGACAAGACGACATCACAGCACGCCGCAGGTGAGGTCACCAGCGGGTACCTGGTACAGGTGGAGCGGGCGGACATAGGCGGACTGATGAAGGAGTATCCGGAGGCATTCCGGAGGGAGTATTCACCTGATGCCGGGGTGGTGATGAGGGCGTGGGTAAGAACAGATGACAAGAAAATAGATTAGATAGGGTGTCAATATATTATTTACCTGGTTGAGATTGCCACGTCGCTGAGAACACGGGGTAAGTCGCTCCTCGCAATGACTATTACGTTCGGTCGATAACTGCCATGGCGGTTACTTCGATTAGTTGTCCCTGGTTCGAGCCTGCCAGGCTGGCCACCCCGATCAGCGTGTCGGTAGGGTGATTAAAAGCTTTGAGACAGTCAACACTGGCACCGGTGGTAAAGAAGTTTTTCATCTCGCTGTCCACAACATAGGTAGTGGTTTTAACAACATTTTCCGGCCTGGCTCCGGCTGCTTCCAGAATGGCAATTATATTCTTGACAACCTGACGGGTCTGGCCGAGGATATCTCCCTGACTAACAATATTACCCTGGAGATTGGCGGGAGCCATACCTGCAATGAAAACAAAACTTCCGGCGCCGGTGACCTTTATGGCGTTTGCATAGAGACCGGCAGGTGCAACGACGGTTTCAGGATTGATGATTTCTCTGTTCATGGTGCTCCTTAAGAATATTTAAATTTATTATCTTTGATGGTAGTGTAAAAAGCCAATTCATGGCGATGAATGTTGTACCGTGTGTATGGTAGGCGGAGAGAATGAGTTTTGTTGATTAGGGGAGAATATTCCTGGATCCCGTTTTTCAACGGGATGGATTTCCTTTCGGAGCCGGGAACGACGTTGTGGTTATTTTTAGTATGTTGCCTCGCCCACCTGGGGTGGGCGAGGCTAACCACTCTTTAAAGCATCGATGCGGTGCTGAATGCACTCCGCATGGACTTTTGTATATTGCCGGCCTCATTGCAATCGCCGATCAAATAGAGCCTATCGGCCGTACCATTGAATTTCAACGCCAGGTCCTGTTTGGACTTCATGCCCGCAGCTAGTACCACACTGCCCGCAGCAATGGTATGCTTTTTGCCGTCAGCGTCTACATAGGTGACCTTATTCGCCTCGATACCGGTGCAGCGTGCATTTACTACAGCATGGAAATCCGGCAGTTTTTCCCATGCCTCTTTGAACATAGCGTAAAAATGTACGGGCGGGGCCTTGGGAGCCAACATATTGCCCATTTCAAGGACGGTAACTTTGTGGCCTTTCTCGACCAGGTGCATACCGGTTTCGATACCGACTTCTCCCCCGCCGATAACGACGACATTTTTCTCCAGGGCGTCTTCATTTCCGAAAACATTTTCGGCAAGCACAACGTTTTTGCCCTTGATACCGGGAATCGGAGGAACGGTCCATTCCGCACCTATTGCGGCAAGTACAGCATCATATTCCTCTGCTTTCAGCATTTCGGGGGTAGCTTCGGTATTGAGGCAGACTTTTACATTCGTTTTTCCGATCTGGCGGACAAGATAGTTCTTAAAGTCTTTCACCGGCCACTTAAAGGAAACCGTCTCCGTTGTCTTCAGAAGACCTCCCAGAGCGCCGGTCTTTTCGTATAGCGTTACATTGTGGCCGCGACCAGCTGCGATTAGTGCTGCTTCCATTCCGGCCGGGCCTCCGCCGATAACAGCGACCTTCATCTTCTGAGAAGGTGGCTCTATCATTCTGTTGATACGGTCTTCAAGACCCCAGGTCGGATTTACCGCACAGACAGTTGTCCACGGGTTATGGTAGCTGCTGATATGGCACTGGTTGCACCAGAGACAGGGTACCACGTCCTCCCCTCTTCCCTCATAGGCTTTACGGCCGAAATCGGGATTGGTAATCCATGCTCTGGCACCGGCAATAAAGTCTGCCTTTCCGGAGGCTATGACATCTTCGCAATCATCGAGGTTCTGATAGCCGCCGATGGTAACAATAGCAAGAGGAACGCCGCTCTTTTTAATCGCCTCCGCCATATGGAGGAAAGGCATACGTGTTAGGTTATAATTGACCGGGTGGGTATGATCGATATCACCTGCTCTTATCTGCAGCATGTCGATGTGGCCGGCGAACAGTTTGGCATACTCAATAGCATCTTCCAGCGTATAACCGCCCGCCGGTTCGGCACCGCTGATACAGACGTCTATGAGAAAGTCTTTGCCGCACCGCTGCTTGATGCGATCTGCAATCATTAATGGAAAACGCATACGGTTGGCATGACTGCCGCCGAACTCATCGTTACGCTTATTGAGAATTGTCGAGAGGAACCGGCCGGCTAAAGTCGCACGGTAAGCCATATGCAGCTGCACCATATCAAAGCCAACTTCCTTCAGGTAAGCGGCCTGGCGGGCGAACTCTTCTGCGACACCGTCCAGCATGGCAGCGGGGACCTCTATTCCTCCCGGACCGTCGGGGAGGGTTTCGAAACCGAACCCGGTAACAGAACTCGATGGCGGGGTGTTGCTGACATCGTAGTTCCCCGGGGCACCGGCATTGATCTGCATACATGCTACAGATTTATAGAAATGAATGGCTTCGGTCATTTCGGAAAAATAATGCTCGCAGCCTGCGTCCAGTTCGGCATACGTTACGGTATGACTGCCCCAGGCAAACCAGGGACGCTCCGGGTTAAACCAGGATGGGTGAGCGGCACGTTCCTTGATACGGTCCGCATAAGGTATATCAAACAGGGGGGGACTACTGCCGTTTACAGTGACGATAGCGGCACCATTTTTGGCTTTATTCGTATAATGGTTTATCACCTTGTCCGTGGGATACGGCTCGGTACCCTGAATAAAGTATGGCTTGCTGGCAGAGGCTATCAGCCTGTTTTTAAATACGGTATTGCCTATTTTTATGGGAGATAAGAGATGCTGGTATTTTTTAGACATAAGTCCTCCTTGATTATTTGCAGACAAGAAAAATAGTTGATAACAATGATACTATCTTTTCAATACCCGTAGCAACTTATAACACTAATTTAAGCAACAGTCCGTAAAACATATAAAGCGGCACTGATAGAGTCAGTGCCGCTTTTAACTGAGATTCTGGTATTTAGGTTATTTAGTGCCTTCTTCCAGCTTCTTCTTCAGGTTCTTAATGAACTGCTCAACGACGCTGTTAGCTTTGGCTCTCATGATGCGTTCCCCGAAGGTAGCTAGTTTACCGGTGATGTTGGCGTTGGTGACATAAATTACCTCACATTCCCCGGCACTTTCTTTAAAAGTAACTGCCAGGTCCAGGGTAATCGTGCCCAGCTTTCCCAGAGCTTCGCCCTTACCGACTGCTTTCACATAGGTGGGCGGTTTGATTTCAACTAGGTCTACTTCCATTTGCATTTTTACTGAAATGGGACCGACTGATTGTTTCATCAAACAATCATAGTGCTTGCCATCGGTTGTCTGAATTTTTTCAGCACCCGGTAAGCAGGAAGCCAGTGTGTCTCCCTTAAGCGTGATATCCCATGCTTTCTGAGCCGTTGATTTCACTTTGAAACTGCCATTCATTTCCATAGTGAATATTCCTCCATCATTTATTCTTTTTTACAGGGTATTATATGTATTTTTTATATTCAGGTTTTTTCGGTTCTTCCCAGTCCTTCATGGGTTTCATCCACTTGGCCTTGTCCACGAACTCATCATGAGCGAAGGGGACAGGAGGATGACAGACCCAGTTAGGATCGAACTCTTCTTTAAAGGCGAGCATCCACTTATGGTAGTTAGGTCCGTAAGCCGGCCCGGTAAGGTACATGGGCTGGTGCGGTCCGAGCAGTGCGGTATAGAAACCTTTCTTGATGTTCTCCTTGGATGTTTCTAGGTAGAAATGGTCGACACCATCGGTGTTCTCGTCCTGGTCCCAGTATACCAGGAATTCGGAGTAGCCCTCGTGGCCCAGTTCGAAGCTCTGGAACCAGCCCGGGTCGCCGTAGTCGGGCATGAGAGGCGGAGTATATTTTTTCTTAAGTTTAGCGTAGTTCTGGCCGTGTTTGACCGCATGCTCGATCGTCTCGATAACGTAATCGACGGAGACATAGCTGCCGGTCATCAGCCACATTCCGGCGGAGTCGGCATTCTTGAACCATGATTCGTCGGAAGGTTTGGTAGCACGAGGCTCAGCCCCATGTTTCTGCATGATATCGGACAGTACCTTCTCTTCGTATTCCATCTGGGCTTCGGAAGCGAAGCCGATGAGCATGACGCGGAGAACGTAAAAATTGGCCACGGTCTGCTCGTTTTCCTTAGACCAGAGTTCCCAGAACTCCTCTTTGTTGTGGGCTTTGGCCAGGGCACGCCAGAAGAGCGGTACCTTGGTAACCGCGCCGCCGATTTCAGCCTGGGCTATTTCATACATCGCATCGCGAAGATGCTCGGTGCTGGTAACGGTAAAGTTGATCCATTTGACTCTCTTGGGCGGGAGTTTCAGGGCAGTGTTAGGCGTAATACCGCTCGGTTCCAGTTTTACAGGCTGGAAGGGCAGCAGTTTGACGGCCATCTTGGTAACGATACCGAGACAGCCGCGCAGGCCGGTGTAACCTCTGAGCATACCTCTGAGGTCCGGTCCGATGCCGTCACCCCAGAACGGATCGTCGCTGATCGCGAGTGAGCCCATCTTTACAATATCGCCCTCGGGAGTGATAAACTCAGTACCCAGAATACGGCGATGAGGTAACCCGATACGGTGACTGAGCGGAGACCAGCCGTCACCGATGAGGTTGGCGATAACACTGGCCTGGGCACCGCCGCCGCCTATGACTACATAACAATTCTTGTTGAAGGACTCTTGCTGTAGCTGGGAGTAAATAACGCCGGGTCCGACTACCGCATAAAGATGACGCTCGTCGATTTCAAAATCAGTCATGCGTTTCATATCGATGAGCAGAGCACCTTCGACATGGGGGTGAGACCGCGGACCGTAGAAACCGGTCGCATATGGTACGTAAGGGATCTTATACTGGTTGCAGACACGGACGATCTTCTGCACTTCCTCGGTAGTCACGGGCAAAATTACGCATCCGGGGATCTTGGTCATGACTCTTTCATAACCGAGACCGCTCTCGTATCCGCCGGGACCTGACCGGTAACCTTCGCAAATCGCCGGGTCCATCGTGATATACTGCTTGCCGACGATTTCAGCAAGCACGTCAAAAACTTCAGTTGTTATTCTCTTTGTCGTCATTTCAGCTCTCCTTATCGTGACATCGCCTGTGCGATAATTTCGGAAAAGTCGAGGACCTTGAGCTTTTCATCGGCGACCGCTGCCGCACCCACGAAGCTATCTTTGCAATAAGGGCAGGTAGCGGCGACTGCTTCAGCACCGACTTCTTTCATCTCGATCAGTTTTTCGTTGGCGGTCCACTGAGAAAACTCAGGGAACGCTTCACGGGTACCGCGGCCGGCGCCGCAGCACCATGCGTTCTCTCTCTTGCGGATACCTTCGATCAACTGGATGCCTGGGATGGACTTTAAGATGTTTCGTGGCAATTCCATGATGCCGTTGGTACCTCTGCGACGCTCCAGATTAGGAGTAACGACGCCCCACAGGCCCCGCTCGCCTTCCCATTTGACCCACGGTTCACTCTGTCTGCTCAGGCTGCAGGAATCATGATAGTGCAGTTTGAGGTCTACCGTGTTGGTCAGTTTGAGAGATCCCTTGTTGATCATTCTGTCAACATACTCAACCAGATGAATAACCTCGAACCCGAGGTCTGAGGTGTTCATGTTCAAAATCTTGGGATAATCGACTTTGATGGTGCGCAGACATTCGGCACAGCTGACCAGTACGGTCTTGGCCCCGCTGGCTTTAATGGCTGCAATATTTCGCTTGGCCAGTGCACGGGCTTCGTCTATCATGCCGACGGAGTAGAGGACGTTGCCGCAGCACCACTCATCAGCCAGCATGGTGAACGGAGTTTTTGTATTGCTAAGGATCTTGGCAGTCGCCTGAGCGATTTCCTGGTGCCGGTATGAAGCCGAGCAGCCCGGGAAATACAGGACATCAGCCTTAGCTGCAAGTTTAACTCCGGCCGGTAACCATTTCTTGCGGTCCTCATGTTTTGAGCCGAACCGGTTATGAGTTTTGGCTATGTTGGCCGCCACTTTCTTGTGGGCGGGCATGGGGCCGGCACCGTCTTTTACGGCTTTGACCCGCAGGGCTTCGAGTGTGAGCTCAATTTCGAGGTCAAGGTTGCGTTTGCAGCCTGTATCGCAGGCACCGCATAGCGAGCATTCGTAGAGTATCTTTAACAACTCATCGGAATACTCCAATTTACCATCATTCATTGCCAGGCCGATACGCAGTTTTCCATAGGCACCATATGAATCCCAGATTTCCTTGGTGGCACTGGGGCACTTGGTGCTGAAATTAACGCCCGGCATATAGATATGATCGACCCAGTTGCAGCCCTTGCACTTGATGCAATGGCTCATGTCATAGGTAAAATTGTTAAGGTTTGTTACGTCTAAACTTACTTTACTTATAGGCATTCTTCAGTCTCCTTAGAAGCACAAATTTCCGGGGTTCATGATCTTATTCGGGTCGAAGATTTTCTTGACTCTCTTAAGTGTCTCGGTGTACCCGGTTGCTTTTTCATATACCATCGGAGCTACCGTGCCATAAGGACGGCTGAAAATAGCTCCCTCGTTGAGTAATACCTTGGCAGCATCAGTGTATAGAGCAGCGACCTGTTCTCTTTCGTAAACGCTTTCTGGATCATAGAAGAAATTGAATTCCAGGTGAGCGGCTCTGTTGTGTTCGATAGGCTGAATGTAGATGCCCATATCGGCTACCGGATAATCGAACCCGACAGCGACGGATTTCGCGATATCGATGAATTCCGGGACCAGGTTAGGTTTGGTGATGAAGAACAGGCTCTGGCAGCCTCCCTTAACGCGGTTCTTCCAGTATGTTTCTCCCACGGGCCAGGGCTTGCGGAGCAGGGAAAGCATTTTCTGGCTGAGGCCCGGGAATCCGGGTAAGTTCTCGGTTAGAATGATATCGGGGAACTCATTACCGGTAACATCGGCGAGCACGTCCAACTCGTATTTTATTTTTTCTTCCGGACGGTTCGCCGTAGCACTTAATATCATAAATAAAGAATAGGGCGGCAGACTGAATCTCAGTTTATCGTATTCATTGTCCATATCCTCAGCTACGATGGCAGCGAGGTTATTAGCATCGAGAATAACGACTTCCTGACCGATGCGCATCCGCAGGACGCGGTACAGGTAATCAGTGACGCGATTGAGGTCGTTAACGGCACAGGCAAGTACTTTGTCCATGGTCGGTTTTCTCTGGACCTTCAGGTTCGTCCAGGTGACGGCACCCATAGTGCCCTGGGCACCTTGTACCAGACGGTAGAAATCCATACCGGGGCCGGACGGGTTAGCTCCCTTGGATGGTGTGTTGGGATAACCCGGGACGCTGGCCGAACCCATACGGAATAGATCGCCGTTAGGCCAGACAACTTCCAAACTTTGCATAGGCTCGCCGTAGTCATATACGGTGTTGGTGATCACTTCGCGTTCGAGATGATCAGTAAGCACGGAGCGATCGGGGTGGGGGAGAAGAGGCATCATGATACGGAGCCCTTTCTTCTCCAACTGGGTGTAGATCTGGTTCCATGTCACGCCAGCCTCAAGTCTAACTCTGCGGTTCAGCTCGTCGATTTCCAGGATCTTGTTCATGCCGGTCAGGTCAGCGATAATGCCGCCCTGTTTCGGTATGGAAGAGCCGGTGAAATGGACTTTTGAACTGACGGGAACAACGGGTACCAGTTCTTTGTTGGCCAGTTCGACGACCTTTTGTAACTGCTCCGCCGTTTTCAATTTAACGACGAAGTTGGCGGTGCCAGCGGGCACCAGACTGTAGTCGGTAGCATAGGTTGCGATTGTCTTGGGATCATCAAAAAAGTTTGTTTTTCCTGCTATCTCCAGCAGTTTGTCACGTATACTCACGTTTTACCTCCGTTTTATTACGTGTTTAAGTCCAGCATAATCCTTATTTTGTATCCAGAGTCTTGTATTACTTACCGGTCAGTAAAATTCTAAGATAAAATGACTGTTTTGTCAAACAGGAAACTACATGTTATGGTTTAGCATGGAGGTTGTTTTTTTAGTTCGGGTTTAAGGTAACCGCGTTCGAGGATGTTGATATACTGGTCTGATATCTGGCTGGGCGTCAGGTTACCGGCAGGATCAAACCAGCGGTAAGTGTTATTGGCAACCGCCAGTATGGCAAAACAGGTTATTTTGACATTCAATACGGTGAATGAGCCGTCGGCGATGCCATCCTTCAAAGTCTGCTGTACGATATCCTCCACATCTTTTTCCCTTCTCCTCAGAGCATCGCGGCTTCTTTTGGGTAGTATATTCGCCTGCTCGAAGGCGAGAAGAGTAGTCTCGCGTCTTTCTGCCGAGAACTTGACCAGGATGCGGATCATCCTCTCTATTTTATCTCTGGGTTGCAGATCGGAACAGCCGACCTTGTAGACCTCTTCCATGGGTTCCATTATACGGTTAACTATTGACCGCAGGATATCTTCCTTGCTAGTTATATAGTAGTAGAGGGCAGGTTTGGTTACGCCGATCTCCTCGGCAATTTCGTCCAGTGTGGTGGCGTGATACCCCTTGGCAGCAAACAGTCTTGCGGCTATGCGGATTACCTCATCTTTGCGTGTTTCAGGGATGCTTTCTGAAATGTCTTTTTGTCTCATACCCTCTCGTATGTTTTACCGTCCGTTAAGTAAGTAAGTATGCAGCTTAAATAATAATACTATATTGTGGGTAATATAACAAATGGGGAATAATATCAATTTGAAAGGTTTAAGAGTTAAGCTTTATGATTGAAGCATGGTAAATAATTAACATGTCATAATTCCCACTAAATGAATTAATGAGACAATGTCACACTTAATTTCGGTAATAATTCTGGCAGCCGGGCGGGCGGAACGTATGGGGCAAACCAAGCAGTTAATGCCGTTTGCGGACACTACTATTTTAGAGAAGACAATAGACCATTACCTGAACTCAAAAGCGGCAGAAGTCGTGGTGGTGCTGGGTCACGAGTACGAAAAGATCAGCAGCCTTATCGGGAATAATCCGGTTAGAATTGTGTGTAACCGCCGCTACGCCGGGGGAATGAGTACCTCATTGATCGCCGGTTTAAATAATATCAGGCGGGATACAGCCGGCATCATGGTCGCCCTGGGCGACCAGCCGTTTGTACGGAGCTTTACTATTAATTTGCTGATCGATGAATTTGAACGGCACAATGGTATACTTATTCCTGTTTGGAATGGTAAAAGGGGACATCCTATCATTTTCCCATCGGTTTACATAACGGAGATATTGTCTTTAAAAGGTGATGCCGGCGCCCGGGAAATCATTAAGCAACACCCTGGAGACGTTCATGAAGTACCTGTCGATTCCGATGAGATATGCCTCGATATAGACACCGCTGAAGGGTATAAAGAGGCGTTGGCGAGGCTTAATGGGCAACAGGATCAGAGCGATGGAATGTAACTAAAAGCTTAAATGAAAACCTCAAAACCCAAAGATAAACCAGTTAACAGTGACTGGTTATCAGTATTGATTATTAATATTGACAAGTTCTCCCTTATAAACTGAGTACTGAAAATTGGTTACTGTATACTTACAGTCAGTTAATGACTTTGAGTTTTGGCTATTTTTCAATGCTTACCTTGCTTAAAATGGGGTAACCAAGCGGGCTGAGCATATAGTCTTTCACATATGGTTTGACCAGCAAATAGTTACGCCCGAAGAACAGAGGTATGGCCGCAGCATCGCTGACTATCAGTTGTTCTGCCTGCTGGTATAATGCAAGGCGTTTATCTGTATTCTGTTCCACGGCAGCCTGGTCCAGCAACGTATCCAGTTGTGAATTGTTGTAGCCGCCGGAGTTGTTTTGCGATCCGGTCCGGAAAAGAATATCGAGAAAGTCTTGCGGATCGGGGTAATCGGCACTCCACCCGGAATCGAACATCTCGTTTTTTTCCTGATTAATGACGTAGGAGATATAGTCCGGCTCCAATTGCCTGACGCTAACTTCTACACCAAGGTTCCGCTGCCATTCCTCGATAAGGCCGCCTAAAAGACCTGAAATATTATTCCCCCATCCGGAAGTGGTCAATGTAATAGAGGGTAAATTGGCAACACTACCGTATTTCGACGCTGCTATGAGCTGTTTGGCTTTTTCCGGATCGAAATGCAGGCCCTGGAGATCTTGATTATATCCCGGCATGCCCGAAGGTAAGAAACCATAAGCTGTGGTGACCACGTTATCGGTGGAGAGCGATATCACGCGCTCTTTATCTATTGCATACGTAAATGCCTGGCGTACCAGCGGATCGTCAAAAGGTGGTTTCGTAGAATTGAACCCGATGTAATAGATACTGAGGTCGGAGAAAATGTGAAGTTCCTTCGATATAGAGTTGGAAGGGTCGGTAACCAGTCCCATATAGGCGGAGTAGACACTTGATACATCTATACTGCCCTCCTGGTACAATTGTATCGGATTACCGCTGTATAGCTGAAAATCAACCTCAGCGAGCTTAGCCCTGGTATCGTAATAGGTATCGTTGCGAGACAGTACCAGAGATTGGTCTGCCTGCCAGCTCTTCAGCTTGAAGGGACCTGTCCCTACAGGCTTTTGCCACCACGTGCTGCCGGATTCCACATTTTTCTTTTCTACCACGAATGCCGTTGGATAAGCCATCTTATATATAAAATAACTCTTTACAGCATCAATGGTAACCTGCAGTGTATAATTATCAACTACTTTAACACCTGATAAAGTAGTGGTATTACCTGCTAGAATATCTGAGGCTCCGATGATATCGTTGAGGTAAGTTCCCGCAGTGATCGAGCCGGTAGCCGGGGCCAGAGCACGCTCCCAGGAGTACTTGAAGTCAGCCGCAGTAACCGGGTTCCCATCCTGAAACGTGACATTATTCAACAAGTGGAAAGTGTATGTCTTACCGTCAGGACTCATATCCCACGAGCTGGCAATATCGGGAACAATATTGAGATTTTCATCGATACGCATCAGACCGCTGAAAATCTGTACGATATAACTAAAGGAACCTGCCTCCGCTGCCGCAGCCGGGTCCAATGTGATTGGTCCGGAGTCTTCCAGATGCAGCGTTCCGCTGCCGGTCGTCTGAGAAGTTTTTGTATTAGATGTCGACGATGTTATTGGTGAAGACGTTTGGGTAGAAATTGAGGAGGTACCTGTCGACGGCGTGCTGAAACACGAGGTAACAAGAGATAGCAATATTACCAGAATTGAAACCAGTGTTAATATCGTTTGTTTCTTCATCTTTTTCCGTACCTTACTTGAGTATATCTAAAGAGGATAACCGCGAAGTTTTTATGATTTGATGCCCAGACTCTGCCGCCACAGGGAATCCAGGCCGTCCTGATCGAAGCCATATACTTGTTTAAGAGCATCGTCATAGGTACTGCCCTGATGGAAAACCTCCAGCAATTGGAGCATTTTGTCCTTGCCGTATTTGTTTATCAGGAATGACACAATGCTGTTGCTTTCACCATACGATGTATAAGCTGCCGACGGTACAGCTGAGAATGGACTGGAAAGGCTGCGTACCGACAATACTTCGTTATTTTGGATAGCGTTTTCGAGGGCAGCCTGATAATCTGACGATAAAGTGCCTTCTCCATAGGTAGCTAATCCCTCATTCAACCATGTTGGCAAGCCCGCCCCGTAGTTATTAAACGTTATCTGACCTACGACCCAGTGAGTGAGTTCATGGGGGACTGCCCGCTGACCGAAAGATAGTTGGTCGGTCTGGACTCCGATGGCTATAATACCATAGCCGGCGAACGTCGCCCCGCCTTCCCATTGCTGAGCGAACAGTTGAGCCCCTTGCAAGTCCTGAGCACTGGCATAAATATAAATACGTACATTGCCTTGAGGCTCCGCGCCGGTGTTGGATTCAATTCTTTGTAGACCTTGCTGAGCAGCAGTCATCAGTGCCTGAGCGAATGATTGGCTGCCGTTATACCAGTACAGTGTTACTGGTCCTTGTGTAATCGATTGCCATTTATATCTGTTGTCATCAAAGGATATGGTTGCGTGAGCCGTCTCCCCGGATTGCCCGGCAGCATCCAGGGCTGTCCACCAGTATTCTACCTGGGCTGATACCGGTAAACTGCTTTTTCTCATATCCCAAAACCACTGGGTACTCACACTCGCGGCCGGGGTAAACATCGCCCAGCCTTCACTGACCACGTTTGCGTAATTTTGTACGTTGACGGTGTAGTGAAGACGCAATTGGACGACTTTAGCACTGCTTTTAGCCTGTACTTTAAAGGTTATGGAATTAGGAAAGTCTATCTGCACGGAGTTGTTCATTGCGACGCCGGAAGTTGCTGCAGACACAGGGCGGTAACAACCGGTTGCAGATGGAATCAGAACCATCAGCAGCACAAACAGGATTGCGTAAGATCTTAAGATACGTATTATCCGGCTCATTCGTCACTCCAGGTTAATATCAATTAGCCGCCGTTCATTACTAAACGGTCGCTATTAACCATATTGTAGTATATACTGGATTAAAATAACATTAATATCTGCCAGAACCGTTCCGGGGAATATTGGTGCATTTCCCGCAGGCTCCAANAACNGTTGTATTGTCTGTAATTTATAACAGGACAGGTGATTTTACTATCGGTATATGTACGTAACATAGCTCAAGGTTCAATTCTCAAAATACAAAACCAAATCTAAAATTTTAAAACAAGTACTGTCACAAGGTTTTCTGTTGACAGTCATATTGATAGACGATTATAATTTGGCTAATTTCACTTTTTAGAGTATTGGTGTCGTAAACTGTTCCAGAAAATTTATTTGATAGGAGATAAAAAACATGAAAAAAATTGCCGAATTTATTTGTAGCGACCAACCGGGGCACATCATTATGACCGGGGGATCCATTAAAAAGTATTTTGACCCGGCGGTAAAGATGACGGTACAGGAACGGAAGGAATATGTCAAGGGACTGATGACTGTATACCCTTATATGTTCCTGAGTAACTATTACAGGTGGTTGTACGAGGGCGAAAAGGCCCCAAAGGATTACCAGGAATTCATGAAAGCCGACCAGCCTGGTGTGGTTGTACAGGCAGTTCCTATACTGGATGCCTGGTACGATGAAAAAAGCAAGGTACCGTATGAAGACAGAGTAAAAAATAAGATAGGTCTGATAATGGATATTCCCTTTTTGATACTGGGGAACTTTCACAGGTGGTTGTACGCGGGTACGAAAGATGCTAAGGACTATCAGGATTTCATTAAGCAGACCAAACCGTCCCTCACTTCTGTGCTCGGAGGCATCGTCCTTAAGGCTTATTATGATAAAAGTAAACCGCTTTCTGCCGCAGAGAAGACCCAGGTGATGTTATTTATCGGTACGGAATACGGCCATATTCTGATTCGTAAATATTATACCTGGCTGTTCGGTGAGGAAAAAATAGTTATGCCGGGCCCGCCTCCGGCGAAATAATACCGGTTGATTTTTAAAAGCACTAAGACTGTGAGGGGTGGCAATACTGTCGCTCCTCATAACTGGATGTATAAATAGAAAGTCTTGTTTTTAGCTTTCAGCTTTACGTACCTGGACCAGGGTCTGCTTGGGCATGGCTGTAACCAGCGGGTCGAAAGCCTTCTCCGGATCCACTGTGTACATGATGTTTAAGTTCGCCCCGCCGTTCAGCAGCGGAAAGCCGGGTAAGCCGAGTTCATCGCAGCCCTGCCACCATCCGTGTAGACACATAACTACGTCCGGTAGCGTACCATCGAAATACACAGCTCTGACCTTGATCCATCCGTGGGGAGACTCAACGATAACCCAGTCATGATCGGTAATACCGCGTGCCTTCGCGGTGTCCGGATGAATTTGTATCCAGGGTTCGGGATGCATTTCCCGCAGAGTCGGAATGTTTCGCAGCCAGCCGTGAACATATACATCCGAGCAGTGGGTATCGAATAACATCAGCGGGTATTTCTCCAGCAGTTCCGGGGTGGCTGTTGGACCCTCCGGTGGGGGTACCCATTTCGGCAAAGGATCGAATCCGTTCTTTTCAAATTCGGTGTTATAGATAGCTACTTTGCCCTGCGGCAGGTATGGCCGCCGGTCGAGCGTGGCACTGTGTGACCTAAATATCTGCCCGTATTTCTCATATACCATCGGGTTTGGTTCGTATGTGATGCCCAGCGGGTATTTTCGTAGCTCATCTACGGTCATGCCGAATTCCTCGAGCTGGTAGTTCATACAGGCTTTGATATCGCCGTTCCAGAAATCAGTACCGTAGCCCATTTTTACACCGAGGTCCAGCCAGAATTCAATGTCGGATTTATAATCTCCCAGCGGCTCAACCACTCTGTTGCGGGCCATGATCCAGCTACCCATAGATTCAAACGGATAATCGCTCTCATACATGGTGGCCACCGGTATTACCACGTCTGCCCAGGGCATCGCTGCAGTTTCCATAACGTCGACTACCACGAAGAAGTCCAGTTTCTGTAGTGCCTCGATTACCCGGGGTGTGCCTCGTGTTATCACCGTCGGCTGGGTGCCGGGAGCGATGATCGTCCGGATGGGGTAAGGCTTACCGGTCAGTACGCTGTCGATACATTTGTAATAGGCGGAGGAGGTTCCTTCCAGGAAAGGCTGGAAACAAACGGGAAATTCCGGCCCAACCAGCTTATTGACAAATTCTGGTGTATACCTTTCTTTTAAATGTACCGATTTTACTCGAGGCATCTTGCTGCCTGTCGGCGCGACATTGCCGCCGGGACGGTCCAGGTTGCCTGTGATAGCGATCAGGATGGCCACCGAACGCACTGCGTTACTGGAGTCTACCATCTGGTCGAACGCATTGCCGGCACTGATGCAGGCCGATTTAGCCGTGGCATACATACGGGCCAGTTCGATTATTTTTGCTGCGGGAATACCTGTTACCGACTCGGCCCATTCCGGAGTATATTGCTGCACGTGTGGCACCAGTCGGTCAAAGCCATAACACCATGTATCTACAAAATCTTTATCATACAATTTCTCATTGATAATGACATGCAACATTGCCAGAGCTAAAGCACCGTCAGTCCCCGGACGGATTGGCACCCAGATATCCGCCTTTTCTGCATCCGGCTGTTTCTGTGGCTTTATGACAATAAGTTTGGCTCCTCTTTCCTTCGCCTTGAGGATGCTTGTCATGCCAATGGAAGAACTATATGCCGGGTTGGCTCCCCAGATAATGATCAGATCGGTATTTTCATAATCGGCGCCGAGCATCGGTGATCCCAGCGTATAAGCAAAACCGAATGCCCTCTGCATCGCACAGATTCCACTGTGGCCGTAGTTCGGGCTGCCGTGAGCGATAAGGAAACGGTGCAGGTATTCGCTATAGTTGCGGCGTTGCGGAGAAAGGATTGCCAGTGATTCGGGACCGTATTTTTCTTTCTGTTCCTTAAGTTTAGCGGCGATAATGCCCAGGGCTTCGTCCCAGGTGACCCGCTCGAACTTGCCCTCCCCTTTCTCACCAACTCTTTTCAGCGGATATTTCAGTCGCTGCGGGGAGTACAGCCACTGTGTTGAAGCAAAAGCCCGCGCACATAGTTTGCCGTGGCTATTGGGGGCTTCTTTCATTCCCTCAACCCTGGTAAGTTTACCCTCTTTAACATAACAGTTCATTCCGCAGCCCATACTGGGTCCGCACATAGCACAAAAAGTTTTAACCAGCTTTTCTCCCGTTTTCACTGTTGGCATTTTAGCCTCCCGATTACACCGTAATTGAATATGCCTGCTGTTTTTTGTGTTGATCCCACTAATAAACTGACAGGAACCTGAAGAATGGTTTTTATTACAACTATATTACCATGAAAGCATAAATAAAGATAATGGTAGAGGATTCNGCAATACTTCACTTTTGTCACTGTCTTTGCGAGACATCCGAGCGTAAATTGTAAATCCCGCATGTAGTGTAAATGCAATCGGGAGGAGGATGACGAAGCAATCTCGTTCGACAATAATTGGGCGTTTCGCGGGAAGCTCAATCGTAAGACTGCACTTACAAAGTCCAACCGGTGCTAAATCAATCCGGTATGTATTTACTGCGCTCACTGGCGTTTTGATACCAGCCTTCCTTTACGCCATGCCTGATATCAAATTGGGCTACGTAAGGTTTAATATCTAACAAAGGGGTACCATCGAGCATGTCTACTTCACCTATATCGAGAATATTACCTTTAACCTGAAACAGTTTTACAACAGAAAGGCCGATCGGATTTGGCCTGGTGAAATAACGGATTGCAAAGATGCCTTTCTTTTCTTTATCTAAAAACGGTTTAGCCACCAGCTGGCAGCATCCGGCTTGATGAAAATGATAAAGCAGGATCAGGTGCGAAAATTCCTCGATGTCTTTTAACCCCGNAGCATATTCGGGGAACACTTCGATAAAACCCTTACTGTCAGGAACGAAACAACCTTGGATGGGCGTACTCTCTTTGTCGGTGTAAGCCGTATGAATGACGCCAATCGGTTTATATGTTATTTCATTCATTATGATCTCCGTTTGCAGGTACTGAATACCTGCTGGTTACCTCATGTCATCGTAGACGCTGAAGTGCCTGTCATTCGGCATCCCGTAAGATTCTGGAGAATCGGGGAATCCGGGTAGTGAGGTCACCTCCCTTCGAAAACCCCATCTCCAGATAATAGCCGAGATAATTCCGCCGATTATTGGTGCTGCGATAAATAGCCATAATTGGGAAAGCGCATCTCCCCCAACCATTACGGCCGGTCCTAGGCTTCTGGCCGGGTTGACGGAAGTTCCCGTAATCGGGATGCCGACCAGATGTATTAAAGTCAGGGAAAGCCCTATGGAAATTCCTGCAAAGCCTTTCGGAGCTTTCTCATGAGTGGACCCAAATATTACAAATAGGAAGATTGCTGTTAGAACGACTTCCGCAATAAAGGCACTGGCTAAGGAATATCCAGCCGGTGAGTGTGCACCAAAACCATTTTGCCCCAGACCATTTTTCGCTATGGAATATTCAGGAAGTCCACTGGCGATAGCCCAAAGAATGGCGGCACCGATNATAGCCCCTACGCATTGAGCAATGATGTAAAATAAGCCATCTTTCCCATTTATTTTTCTGGCTACCAGCATTGCTATTGTAATGGCAGGATTAATATGGCATCCGGATATGGGGCCGATAGCATAAACCATGACGAGTACTGAGAGTCCAAAAGCGACTGCTATTCCAGCAAACCCGATAAAATTCCCGGCAATCACCGCACTTCCGCACCCCATTAAAACTAGGACCATGGTTCCGATCAGTTCGGCAGAGTACTTCTTCATATGTCCTCCTCATGATATTTTAATGTTTGTCGCTGAGTGCCATTATATTAATTGAAAACATACTTTCAGGTTTGTTGTCAATAGCTCTAGCCATATTTTTTACCTATTAGGCTAACAATGGATACTCGATTTCTGCTTGTATAATTAATGCGAGTAATGGGATTTTTTCAAAGGTGCGGACAGGAATAATTAACAGAGTCAGCATAGTGTTGTGCATGGTATAATATCGTTAAAAAGTATAATGAAAAGACAGGGGGCAAATTATGAAAGGGGATCCGAAAGTTATCGAAACACTCAACTCTCTATTGGCTCGTGAACTGACGGTGGTCAACCAGTATATGGTACATGCTGAGATGTGTGATAATTGGGGCTATGACAAGCTTCACCAGAACATACAGAAGCGGGCTGTAAATGAGATGAAGCACGCGGAAATGCTCATCGGCCGCATAATTTTCCTCGAAGGAATTCCGGTGGTCAGCGAACTGCAGAAGCTCCATATCGGTGCCGGTGTACCCGAAATGTTCGCTAACGATCATAATGCCGAAATTGATGCGGTCAGGCAATATAACGCCGGTATCCAGGTATGCGGCGATGCGAAAGATTATGCCACCCGGGAAATCCT
>JGI20214J51088_10001020_pt1 | contig 19062 bp, 9 predicted proteins | sample WetSurMetagenome_FD_51088 | JGI IMG/M metagenome (IMG submission 51088) | reverse complement strand
ATTATTGCTTTTTTTATTCTTCTCATAATCAATAATATATCAGGATTATCAACCGGAACAAATATTAACAAACAGGACCCGGGGACTCAAAAATTTGAGATGATACTCCCTGATCTTTACAGGTATAAAGGCGCATCTAATTCCTATCTGATCAAATCAGGTTCATCAGCAATACTTATTGATGCAGGTTCAGAAAATATTGGCACCCATCTTAAGGAAACCGGAGTATCAAAAATTGACTGGGTCTTGCATACACACTACCATAGAGACCAAGGTCTTGCTGACCAGAAGCTTAAGCAGACAGGAACAACCATTGCAATCGGTGAAGCTGAAAAAGAGATGCTGCATCCGGCAGGTAACAAGCCACCATTCAATATCCCTGACAAGTTTCTTTTGAATGGCGAGGTACCTGATTGGGGAAGACGCATGGCCCCTGTTGAAAAACCCGGAGTGGAGAAAACATTTGTGAATGGTGAGACATTCGACTGGAAGCAATACAGAATTCACGTCCTGTATACACCCGGCCATACTGAAGGAAGTGTGTCATATACAGTAGAAATTGATGGAAAGATAATTTGTTTCACCGGTGACCTGATACTCAAAGGTGGATATGCTCATGATCTCTATAGTATGCAATGGACATATCTTGAAAATCCCGGGATCGATTCTTCTCTGATCTCTCTTGATAAAATAAGGCAACTAGGTTCAGAATTGCTATTACCTTCACACGGAGACATTATTGATGAGCCGGAAACGGATATGCGAATATTATCAATAAGACTTCAAAAAGTTCAGAAAGCTCTTTCGTTTGAAAGAGCAGGACGATGGAACTGGAGTGGGTTTGTACCGGTTTCACCCCATGTAATTCAGGATTGCGCTACTACATCGCAGATAATAATTGCACCCGAAGGAGAGGCTCTCATGTTCGATTGTGGTGACGATTTCACGATAGATCGGCTCGAAAAAGCAAAAAAAATGTTTGGAATAAAGCGTATAGCAATCATCATTCCCAGCCACTGGCATTATGATCATATTGATGGTATACAAACTATAGCCGATGCAGAAAAGGCGAAGGTATGGGTATGGGAAGGGCTGGCCGAACATCTTGAATTTCCGGAACGGTTCCCTACCACCTGCTGGGCTGGCAAAAGCATCAAACCAGATCGCATATTACTTAAGGGAGAAGAGTTTCTGTGGGGCGGATATTCCTTCAAAGTGTATCCTAATCCTGCCCATATGGAAGAACAAATGGCTTTATCCGCCATTGTAGATGGATTGAAATACTTTTTAATTGCAGATGGAACCTCAAGTAACAAAGAAAGCCACATTCGCTCTGCTATACATGGGTATAACGGAATCTCACTTGCAACCGGACTCATCAAAACAGCTCAGTCATTTTATGATGCGGACCCTTATCTGTGTCTTCCGGCTCACAGCAATGGATTTGCAACACACGATGATACAAAAGATGAATTCATGAATTGGGCAGTTGAAACAACAGATGTAATTAAGGCTCTACTTCCTCCTGCTCATCCTGAAATTGGCTTTAACCCCTACTGGGCAACTTTCTATCCTGCAAAAATTAAAAGTAATTCAGGTGAAAAAGTACAAATGTCCCTTCGTCTTAGTAACTTCAGTACAATTTTAATATCAGGTAAATTCCGGTTGAAAAGCTATGGAAATATCAGTTTAGATAATGATGTTCATGAGTTTGCCATTGAAGCCGGTGAAATAAAGGATTTCCCATTTACTGTGAAATGTGCCATATCAGCTTCACCTGGAATACATATAATTACTGCCGATATATTATATGATAATGAGGTGTTTGCAGAATTCCCTCAGGGATATGTGGTATTGGAAAGAGATAAGTGATAATCTAAAAATTAATGAAATATCCTAATTTAATTTCGTTCGCTGTTTTTTTTACACTCTTCTGTTCCTGCGGAGTCCACAAAACAACGGGTATTAAAGTTATTTTTCCGGAAGTAAATGGGCCGGTACAAATTACAGAAAACAGCAAAGAGCACTTTTTTGCCAGTTATTATGGTATTAACTCTTTCGATAAATCAGAACGCTATGTCACTGTTCTTGAGACTGATATTAAATATAAACTCCCTGGTGAAGATGAACCCGCAACTTTGGGTCTTGTAGATTTAAAAACGAACAGATTCATTCCATTGACACAAACACATGCATGGAACTTCCAACAGGGGTGTATGGCTCATTGGTTAGGGACATCTCCTGATTCATTGATTATTTTCAATGATTTTAGGAAAGGGAAATTCGTTGCGGTAATTATGAATGTTCACACAAGGAAAGAAATTAAAACATATCCCTATCCTGTAAGTGCTGTTTCCTCTGACGGAAAAGAAGCGTTGAGTATTAATTTTTCGAGGTTGAGACTGGTTCGCCCCGACTACGGATATGGAGGCAATGGGCAGGAACCGGAAAATGAGATACCTTTCCCTGAAGATGATGGTTTGTTTCTTATTAATCTTGAAACAGGCAGTGCAAAGCTACTGGTCACATATAAACAGATAAAAGACCTGGTGCCACCTATTAAGGACGGAAGTATTGAATGGATCAATCATACTTTATTCAGTAAAAATGGTTCGAAAATATTCTTCCTGTCCCGGCAGTGGGATATAAACAGCTGGATAACTACATCATTAACTGTAAACAGAGATGGAACCAATCTACAAAGATGTTTCCCCGACAATTGGGCCGGATCTCATTTTGACTGGTTAAATGATGATGAATTAATGGTTACTGCGAATTGGGAAGGTAAACAATACGCTCATGTTTTGTTTACTCCCGGGAAACAGAATTATAAGCGGCTTGGCAATGGATTACTGGACTATGACGGACACGGTACGTTTTCTCCCGACCAAAAATGGATGGTTACGGACACTTACCCGGCAACTGGTTTGCGGGAGCAAAAAATTTACTTAATGGACATGAAGTCACAGTCAGTATTATCACTGGGAAGGTTTATAGAACCTGAAGAATTCACAGGACACTGGCGTTGCGATATTCATTGTCGCTGGAGCCCAGAGGGTGACATGATAGGATTTAACTCTACTTTTACCGGTAGCAGGCAGGTTTACATTTTCAAGCTTACCTTTTAGTTCAGCACTTCACCTCTCTTTAAATTATCGTTGAATGGGTGAAATGGGAAAGTTCATCTCTTTAAACTCTTTCAACCCTTTCAACACTTAAACATTTTTCAACATTTCAACATTTATTACTAAATTTGGTTGTCATCGCTGTATTAACTTAAAAGGATTTGATATTCTCTCACAGAACAGACAAATTTATTCAGATATTATAATTATATGAAATAGCAATTATTCGGAAATCACGACAAAAAAATATCAACTCCGGAAATATGGCTATTCCATCTGACCATTAACTATCAAATTATAACAGATGAAAACAATAAACAAGTTCATAGGATTTGTAATTTTCCTTTCTCTCTGTTGCATTGGATCATTATTTTGCCAGGGCCAGGAGCAGTCAATGCCTGTATACAAGATAATTGAGGAACTGGATGTTAAGGTTACAATGCGTGATGGTGTAAAGCTTTCAACAAATATTTACCGTCCTGATGCGCCCGGAAAATTTCCTGCACTTCTGATGAGGTCTCCATATGGAAATGGGGGAACAGGAAACAGCGAAGCTAACTTTGCTGCAAGTCGCGGATATGTAGTTGTTTTGCAGGACACCAGAGGCAGGTATGAATCAGAAGGTGTTTTTGACGCCATGCAACCAGAGGCACTGGATGGATATGACACCCAGCAATGGGTAGGTCAGCAATCATGGTGTAATGGGAAAATCGGAACCTTTGGCGGATCGTATGTTGGATTCACACAATGGATGCCAGCTTCACTACAGAGCCCATACCTTGTAACAATGATTCCTGTGGTTACTTTTTCAGATTTCCATGATGTAGTATACCAGGATGGGGCTTTCCGGCTTGAATTATTTGGTCCGTGGAGCTTCGAAATGACACATCCCTACAATGTAAATCAGGACACTATCGGTAAATATACTGACAAGATACTGATGTCTCTTCCTTTAATCGACCTCGATAAGAAACTTGGATGGAAAATTCCTTTTCTGAGGGACTGGTTATCACATCCGGAACATGATCTTTACTGGAACAGAACAACTGTAGGAGATAATTATCCAAAAATCAAAGCTTCAGTTTATAATATTGGCGGCTGGTACGATATTTTACTCAAAGGAACAATTAATAACTATCTTAAAATGACGAGCTCAGTGATTGATCCGGAGATAAGGAAAAAACAAAAGCTACTAATTGGTCCATGGGTGCATGACGAAGGAAAACGCCTGGTTGGAGAAATGGATTTCGGAGAGACAGCTGTATTGAATGAACCTGAACTTATGATAAGGTGGTTTGATAATCAATTAAAAGGAATTGATAATGGAGCTAATGAAGAGCCTCCTGTAAAAATATTTGTCATGGGTGTAAACCAATGGAGATTTGAAAATGAATGGCCTCTCGCACGAACAGATTATCAGAAATTCTATTTTCACAGTCAGGGCAAAGCCAATACACTTTCCGGAGATGGCTCGATGGATACAAAAATGTCCAAAGACTTGACAGTAGATAAATTTATTTATGATCCCAAAAATCCTGTAAGTACAATTGGATCCATGGGCCCTTACGACCAGCGGCAGGTTGAGGTCCGTAAGGATGTTCTGGTATATACTACAGTACCACTAAAAGAAGACATTGAAGTTACCGGACCTGTCGAAGTCATTGTATATGCCTCAAGTTCAGCATTAAACACAGATTTTACTGCAAAGCTTGTTGATGTATATCCCGATGGAAGGGCAATAAGGATATGCGAAGGTATTATAAGGGCTGATCACCGGAATCCATCTATACCCCCTTCAAATATCAAGCCGGGTAAAGTATATAATTACACAATCGATTTATGGGCAACCAGCAATTTATTCAGAAAAGACCATAAGATAAGAGTTGAAATTTCCAGCAGTAATTTTCCCCGATTTGACAGGAATCTCAATACCGGAAACTACTTTGCGACAGATACAACAATAATGAAAGCTGAACAAATTATATATCACAGTTCAGAATATCCGTCATGTATTGTACTTCCTGTTATCAGAAAATAGCATAATATTTAGGTTTTGATTTTCACTTACTAATCAGGAATGAACGAACTAATATCGTATTAATCATTATTTTACAGGAATACATTCAACCAGTAAATGAGCTTTAAATTCTGGTGAAATGATGCCAACAGGTCCCTTTACAGTCCCAAGATCCACTTGATTTTCGTAATCAAAAACTTTATATGTTATATTTTCAAGCCCTCTTAACTCAATGTTTCCTTTCCAGTCGGCGGCATAAAATGCATAATAATAATTTTCGCCCTTATTGATTAGATGCGATTCGGGCTTATCATAAACTATATCGTACAGGTTCAGATAAATACCTTTACTCAGCATCTTATTATTGTATAATGCAATCCATTTCTGCCAGTGTTTTTCCTTCTCAAAAGTCAGCTGCACATTCTCAGGACCTCCAGGCCAGGTAAATTTGGTGCCGATCACTCCTCCCGGGCCCATTGATGTGGCAAAGTCCTGTCCTACTTTTGCAGTGTCACTGAAGTCATTTATGTCTGTTCCTGGTCTGATAATTTCAACGTGATCGGTAAAAACCGGTGCATCAGGTCCCCAAAGAGCTTTTAACACCTTAACTCTCTGCCGCGACTGTATGAAGCTTGTCGGATCAGAATTCACAGGCTGATCGCAGTATATCGATTGAAATACGTCCTGTGTTGTTCCGCAATTGCAAATCTCAGTAACTGAGTATGGTTTGATTGATTTTGATGTTTCATAAATAGCTTTCAGCAACAATGGAAGATTTTCGTATGATTCTTCGGGACGTTTATGATTATGGGCAGGATTATAACATGGAGGAACAACATAGTACGCATCCAGTTTGTGTCCGTCAAATCCCCAGTCTTTAATGAACCGTGTAGTCAGTTTTTTCATATATTCCTGAACTGCAGGAACCGATGGACATAACTGGTACATATCCCTGTTATCTCTGGGATAGCTCCCGTCTTTGTCCATTATCAGCCATTCGGGATGATCTTTTGCCACTTGCGCCAATCCAGAATCAACAGAGCCGGTAAATGATATCATTTTCTCCGGCTGGACAGGTGTAGGCGCCCACCATATCTGGATCTTAAATCCCTGGTGATGCAATGAATCCACGAATTCCTTAACTTGTTTTTCACCGCCCGGGAAGGTAAATTTCCTCGGATTCCAGTCACCATATCTGTCCCACCACCGGTCATCAATCACAACCCATTTGATACCAAGTTCTTTAAGCTTTGGAAGTGTACCATAAATATCAGCAAGAGCAAAATCGGTAAGGTAGCCCCAACCACACCAAATGGCCTCATATGCTTCTTCAGAAGGCTTCCCCCGTTTCAATCCTTCATCTGACAACATACTGGCATAAATTTTCAGAGGATTATAAAAATCCAACTGATGGGCAATAACAACAGTTTTTAAAGTTTCATATGATTCTCCGGGAAGAATAGTCTTGTTAACCTTATTGCACATCGAAATTGTTACCTTCTTATCTGTTCCTGTCTCAACCGGGAAAGAGACCAATTTTGGCACAGTCTCCAGATGTGCAATAGCCAGACCGGCTTCGTGGGTCCACAGGTCTATCAATGGAACTCCACCTCCCGTTTCGGTAACTGGCTGAACACCCATATAGTTTTCCTGTTTGAATCCTTCTGTGATCTTAAATATATAATCTACACCCCATTTCAGAGATGCGCCCTGAAATGACCAGAAGTCATATGGCTGATTCCCCTCATTCATAAGAGAGGCATCCATCCTGAAACAGCTGGAATAATCCTTTTCGATGGTTATCCCCTCTTGTCCTAGATTTCTGTAAAATGCTTTGGTTATGACTGCATCGGGATATTTTTCATAGTATTCAATCCATAGAGTTTTTTCTATCCTATATGCATCTTTCTTATCTGCAATACCCTTGAGAATAAGTCTTTTCCCCTTCCCAAATGTTGTTTCAATCATCTCTGTTTTAATGCTGTCATAATCAATAGTAAAATCTTTTACATCTTCTCCATTTATTGTCAGATAATGGCTTGGCTTCGACAAATCTGAATTTGTCTCAATATTGTTCATTGGATCGTCAGCATTTAAATAATAGACACTGCAATACATCTTCTTGTCAAACTTCAGCGAAATTCGCGTATTCCGGAACCAGATATCTCCTCCTTTCGTGAATGAGAAATCTTTTGAGTTACCGGAACAGGAAAGCAAAATGATATTTAATAAAATAAATATTGACGGCACTATGGAACCTCTTTTAAAATTTGTCTCTCTGGAAATCATTTTCTTATATTTTAAACCATATTCTTCAATTATCATCTTTATAGAACAAGTCTTTGAAATTCTTTATCGCTTTCTTTGAAAAGACGATATTGAAATGAAAACTAAAATAGGATTTTTTTCACAAGCTTTTATAACTAATTCTCAATTTATTAAAGGTTTTATTAATATTAAATTAAAGATATGATCATTTTTCGATATAATAATTCAAATTGTTAATATCTTTAATTCAATCATTTTTCATTGCCTGATGACTATCAGAGCCCACCGGATATTGACACTTTAAATTATTATTTAATCATGCATAGCAGCCGCAAACATTTTCTTATATTATCCTGCTGCATTCTATCATTGAGCAATTTTGTTTTAGCTCAGGATAAAATAATTGATTTTACATCTAAATGGGACACAACCCGTGTTCTGAAGAATCCGTTTAAGGGCTGGTATCATCACTTACTTGACAATGGGATTAACAAATACGCTATAAAAGATGAGAATCTGTTCCTCTCTTTCCCCGGGATGGATCATCTCTACCTGCGGTTAGCATGGAATTATCTTGAGCCCCTGGAGGGGAAATTTAATTGGACAGATATCGACCGGGTTGTGGAAAAATATGTACCAAAAGGTTATAAGATCTCGTTCAGGATATCGTGCAGTGAAACAGGTTCGTTCCCTGATAATTTTGGCGAACTGATCGACGGAGTGCATTATGCCACACCAAGCTGGGTAAGAAATGCCGGAGCAGAAGGGACAATTGTCGATAACGGCAGAATCCGGTTCTGGGTACCCAAATGGGACGATCCGGTTTATCTTGAAAAGCTTGATCAATTTCATAAAGCTTTTGCCGCCCGCTACGATGATAAATCCTGGGTCAGCTATGTTGATATTGGCAGCATTGGAGACTGGGGTGAGGGACATACATCTTTCTCAACCAAGATCACTCCAACTATGTCGGAGGTTAAAGCCAATATTGATGTATACCTGAAAAACTATAAAAAAAGTCAAATAGTTGCAAATGATGACATGCTTTCTGAAGGAAGATCTGAGAAAGACAACCGGGAATTATATCAATATGTCGTCAGCAAAGGAATTAGTCTGCGTGATGACAGCCCTCTTGTTGACTGGTATTTCCAACATTGTCTGAAGGATTCAACCGGTTATCAATGGACAGTCAGCCATCCCCGCTTTTATGATCCTCTTTATCTTACTAAACCGATAGTTCTCGAAATGCAACACTACCGGTCAATAAAAAAAGATGAAAACTGGCTTGGTGAAAACGGGGAGACTATGATCCCAAAATATAAAGTCAGTGGAGCCGAGACTTTAAGAGGTGCCCTGGAAATCATGCATGCTACATATATTGGTTATCATGGTTACGCTGAAGACTGGTTGGCAGACAATCCTGACCTGACCCGGGAACTTGCCAACCGCTGCGGATATTGGTATTTTCCTGTAAAAGCTATATTACCGGGAAAATTCTTAAGAGAAAAAGCTTCTCTCTCGATAGAATGGCTGAACAAAGGAGTGGCTCCGGCTTATAAGAATTTCAGCCTCTCTTTGAGATTTGAGGCTGATAAACCTGAGAATTCATTTGAACTGCTTATTGAAAATTCCGGGAACATGAACTGGATGCCAGGAGAAAACCTGATTGAAAAATATGTATTCGACATCCCCTTAAAAACACCGAGAGGCAATTATAAATTAAGCTTTAAACTATTCGACCATACTAACGAAAAGCAACAGGATATTCAGATAGGATTAAGTGATAAAATAATTGATAATCATGGATTTGTTTATCTAGGGACTGTATCTATTTAAAATTTCCCTTTCTCATTTCCATCCTCCCTGGAATAATTTCATTGCATTTTTGTAATAGATTTTCTCTATTACTTCTTTTGGCAGTTTAAGTCCTTTGAAAGTGCCATCAACTTCCCATGAAGTCATTGATTCATCGGTTGTAAGAAACTTCCAGTCACGAGTCCATACTTCATGTGTTGTTGATTTGAATTTTAATGTATCGGCATCAGCTCCTTCCCAATCTCCCTGGTCAGTGCCATAGATGATCCTGTCCTGGTATTTGATAAAAAAGTCATAAACTTTTTGCCAGTCAGCCTGCGCTTGTTTTTCAATATGGCAGGTTCGGGCAGCCATATCGACGGTAAAGTTAGGAAACATCTCAAAATGTCGGTCCAGTTCATCGACACTCCACTCCAGGCTGCCAAGATGTGCTCCCATAAAATGCAGATTTGGATGTTTCCTGAGCAGGTTGTCCCTTGCTGTTATCTGATCTTCATATGACGGAAATTCCGGGTGTAGGAACATATGATACTGCGGGTGGTCTTTAAAGTATTGCCTGTCATTATTTACAGTCATTTCTTCAAGGGGCAGCCAGCAGTTTTTTGGTTCACCGAGATGCCCGCATACAGGAATGCCGTTCATTTCCAGATAATTGAAAATGGTGTCAAATTTTGGATCATCAATCATAATGAACTTACCTGATTTGTCCTTTTCAACCATACCAATGTTTTTCCAGACTTTCAGTCCAATTGCTCCCTTCTTAAAGGATTCTTTAATGTAAGCAAGAGTTTTTTCCTGCCAGTCCTGCTCATTCCATCCTTTCATAGAAAAGGAAGTAAGGTATGCCAGACGGCCTGGGAAGGCATTTATCTGATATAATGCAAACCGCTGCTGTTCTTCAACAGGCGGCTCTTCAGCGGCATCAGTATTAATTGTCAGTATCCTGAAATTATCTGTCAAAGCCTGTTCCATAAATGCTTTTCTCTCCACACTGATATGACAATGAATATCAATTTTCGGCATCAGCTTAAAATCTTCTATAGTACAAAATTGCAGCTTTGCATTTTTTCCTGATTTACAGGAAGGGATAATTGTTACTAATGCCATGATCATCAGAAGTGCGATCACAGGCAATGAAATTCTCTTTTTATGTGTCATATAATATGAAATAAATGGTTTATAAGTATAAATAGTTTACAGAGTTTCCTGACAGGAGGCTTTTAAATATCGTTACATATTGATTATATATTTTTCCACAGTGAACTAAATCAGCAGAAGGAAATTGAAGGAAAATTAATTGCATTTTCGGGATTATGGCATATTATAAGATAATAAAAATGGGATTAAAATTCAAGTTAATAATACAAATGCGTCTGTTACTTATGAAAAAAAGATTGTTATCATTATTTGAAAAAACTTAAAATATTTTACGATCCCTGCTTTTTAGGTATTTAATTATTGGTGCTATATCACCTTCGGCAAAAATAATCATACCTTCAGCGTAGGACTTCTGTCCAGGCTGAAGTGTACCAAAATATGGATCCGCATGGATGCAAGGTATAAAAGCATTGGCAATCATGCTTTTCCCCGGGGTCCACCATAAAATAACCTTGCGTTTGCCATCCAAAGAAGTAACAACAGAAAGGGCAAGATCCATATCCTTGCTGATCAATCCACCGGTTACATCAGAACGGGTATCACGCTGAGGACAGCCCATGACGACACATCCTTTGAAGGTGGTTTTCGGCTCAGAAGTGGGCAAATCGGATAATCGGACTAATTGATCATTTATCACAATGAGATTATGTTCGAAATTATTCTGCAAATTTTGTGGAAATCCCTTTAATCCTCCATATTGCATACATAGTAATGTTCTTATTACAGGGAGAGTTTGGATACCGTTATTTGTAATCCTCATAGCGAGTTCAATTGCATAGGAATCGAAAGGAAATTCACTTTTTGAAGCCTTTCTGGCAAATGATTCAACAAATACACCTGCTAGAGCAGGGCTTTCAACCCTGTAGGATGCCTGCCCTCCATCAGGAGAAATTATCCAGGGTGTAGGTAAGCTATCATAATGACGAAGTATTGTATTACCAACGGGATTGTATTCAAGGTGCTCAGGAAAATGCATGAAAAGCTTTCCTCCGTCTTCCCATGGCGAATTAATATTCAGTCCGTATGTGAATCGTTTTTCGCGATTATTACTAATCCATGAACTATCAGTATAAAAACACATCCCGGAATTACCGGCAGGAGCAGATCCAATTGTCCTAAGATGAAGATCAGCGAACCGGATAAACTGATCCCAGTCGTATTCAAATACCCCATGTCCTCCTGTACGGATATGGTAACCAATAGAATTCATTACCGGATGATTTATGTCTGGCATATCTATTGATGTTAATCCTCTTTTGCCAAAAAGTTCATATACAGGGGAGGCATAGAATCCCGACAGATATTCCCCTTTTGGATCTGCCCACTTATCGTCCTGAGCGCTTGCTATATATACCGGTCGTGGTGCAATCAGAGCGATGAGCATATGCTGATCGACCGGAAGGGCATCTTCGTAACCATCATATTTATTGCAATTGTCACATAACCAATAGGGGAAATACTGATTCATGCCACCCAACCTTTCACCATATTTCCTGCGTGAAAGTGCAGCCCCGCCACATCCTGAATTATTTGAGATAACAATGGCAAAACGCTGATCAAGTGCTCCGGCCCAAAGTGCAGTTTTCCCAAGGCGGGAGTGCCCCATGACTATTGCTTTGGAAGCGTCAATATCAGGGTCTTTCTCCAGATAATCCATAACCCGGCTCAGCCCCCAGGCCCAGGCCGAGATAGAACCCCATTCATCTGCCTTAGGTTTTATCTGACCTTTCGAATAAAACAAAGAATGCACTCCATCGGTGAAATCATTTTTATCAGGATCAACATCCCCATAATAGATGGTCACAAGGCCATAACCTGCTGAAATAATTTTTTCAATCTGCCACCTCTCCTTTTGTGCACCTCTGGATTGTACGGTTGCACGGCTTTTATTTATTCCATGTGAAGAATCATTTTTAACCCAGGATGTTGGCAATAATACTTCAGGGTCAGAAATAACTGTATGATTTCCATCAAAATTATAACCCACAAAAACAGGTACTTTGCCAGAATGTTTTGGAAGATAAACAAGCAAATTTACTTTCAATTCTTTACCTGCTTTTGCGAAATTGAGCTCTACCTGCTTTCTGATCGCCTTTCCTCCCAACGCATTATGAGATTCTTCAGTAGTTTTATACGAAGTAAATTTTAAATTGCCGGGGATTTTACCATACATGCTCTCCTCGAACAATGACAGAATTTCCGGCCTGCGCATCTCCATCCACTCTTTTGCAGTAGTAATTTCCTTTCCATTCAATGAAACCAGGAGCTCTGGCAGTTTATAAGATGGTACTTTGTTTTCATCATAATTTGTCTGATCCTGTGGGAAGGCTTTTATAAAAATAAAAACAAGGGGTATCAAAAGGCATAATAGTTTTTTCATAATTATACAGGTAATGTATTTAATTGTCATTTGGAGAACAAGGGTCCGATATGCTGCTCAGAAACGACCATTTCGTCAATCCAAAGTTTCTGCGCATTATTCAGCAGTCCTGGTCCAAAATAAGGAGCCATAAGAAACTGATTGATCTTCATATCCGGGAAGTCGGTTGAACGCAAAATCACATCATTATGATCAATTACCAATTTACCATCAAACCAACCTCGTACTATTCCGTCCTTATTTGATTTATCATTTTTCATATCGAGTGAATTCAGTCTGAAAAATGCTTCTATACAATGCCACTTGTCATCAACAAAAAGCACTTCTTTACTATCATACAACATACCGTTGTATCCGCCTTTCAACTGTCCCTGAGTGAGTCCGTGCGGCATATTTTCATTTTGTATATCGGTTGCAGCTAAACGCAATTTCCCATTCACGGGTTCAATATATAATGTCAGATGACTGGCTGCAGGCCCATGAAATTCAGAATTCTGAGTAGTAAGAAAATGTGTAAGATGGGGATGCCAGTTTACACCTGTCCACTCCCATCCTTTAGACAACCTTAGATAATAGCGTATATAAACTTCTGCCACGGGTTTAAAAAGGTGACGGTATGGGGTAGATCCCTGTACCTGCTGAATATCCTTTATCCATTCATATTCGATACAACCTGATCCAAACCTTGATTTATCAATTATTCTGCACTTTGTTCCGTCATACCAGCCACGTGTATCAATTTTTGCATCATCGAATGACTCGGTGAACAAAACTCCATCCTGCGATTTAACAGAAAAGCAAATACCCTGCAATACAAGAAGAATTAAAAGGAATTTTTTATCCATAATACTTTTTAACGGTTTTTATAAACAATTTATTTATAGAACATTATTTCAATATTATATCGATCGTGCTGTTCTTCTTAAGATCTGTAATGACTTTCTTTTTCCCGGCAATTATTGTATAAGGTGTTGAAAATGTCTTTTCAATTCCATCTACGTATAATTCAGGCAGCTCAGCTGTGAGAGACCCCTTACTGTCTGACTTCTGGTTAATAACTTCTTTGCCGTTCCTGTCCAGCACTTTTATTTCAGTTCCTTCTTTTGGTTGTCTCTTTTCATCATATAATTTTATTGTAACAGTCCAAAAGACTTTGTATGAATGATGCTGATCTGTTGCATCAATAACCAATTCGGAACCGGGAAATTCGTTGGATTGGAATTTTATACCAGCAGCCACATAATCAGGCTGTTCCAATGAGCCCATTCTAACAGGTTTGAAATCAGATCCTGTATTTTGAGCTTTGATAATTTCATTTCCGGTAAGTTTTATGTTTTCGGCTCTTCCGTAACTGCTTGCAACCCAGATGGGAGTTACATTAGTAGTAATCATGTTATTGAAAATATTCCCGCTCCGGGCATTTCCGATATAAAAAGCAAATGCTTCTGCATCGGTTTCCGGATTTTTCTGATCAATAATTATAGTATTTCCAAATACTTCGTTATCGCCTGCACTTGTGCTATAAAAAAGTGCAGAAACCATAGGAATGAAATTTGGATAATGTTCATATTTCCGGCCTGTAAGATAGAATTTGTTATTATAAATTCTATTACCATAACATCCTTCGGGTGATCCTGTTACTGCACCATAATCTGCTATACGGATTGCATTTGTACTAAGGTGCTGATTATATTCGCAACTGGGGGGAGAAGCCTTAATATGGAATTCATTATTGAAAATATCAATATTTCTGTGCCTGAATATTTCAATACCCGAGCCAATCTCAGGTTCAAATCGGTTTTCAAAGATTTTCGATCCGTCACCCATTGCCATAACACTATAATGATTTGTTACAGTCTGACGGTTAACAAAATAGTTATGATGCACAGTTGAAAATTTCCCTTTTATACACAAGCAGCCCTGACCTCCGAAAAACTCGGAAAATGACACCTCGGAAGCTTGTTCTCCTCGCAGATCCACAGCATAGAATTCTGAACCATGTCTGTTAATGATAAAAGGATTTCTGATATCGAAAGTGCAATTAATGATTGTAGCCTGCAACACATCAACAGCTGTCGTATTAATACCTGATGAAGTGATTTTAAGATTGTCAAGAATAATCCCCACACTATCGGCTGTTGACTGAACCCCCCATGATAAGATACCAGTTGTACCATTTTTAATTATGCCATTTTTTATTGTAACTGTTCCTTTTCCCTTTACTACAGGTATCCAATCAACGGGATGTCCAGTTGAAACCTCGGATGTATAATCAAAAAAAGCAGCATGATTCCTGTTGTATAAATGGTTATAATGTCCCATAGGTTCTGTTTTTTCAACTATACCTATACCCACATCCATAGCCGGACGGATATCAATTTCATCAACAAGGCAGTTATTCTCTGCTCTAACTCTTATCCTGTATTTCCCGGCCGGAAGGTTATTCAGATGTGCAAATATGAATCCTCCTCCCAGTTGAGTGGAGCGGTTTAATACAGGGCAACTTACAATAGTTGAATCACCATAATGCGTGATACATTTTATCTCCTTTCCGTATTCATCATCAACGAATATACTGATTCTCATATCTTTGCTCAGGTCTCCTCCCATATCTTCATAATAGTTACCGGTAACTCCACACATAGCAAAGTAGGAACGTCCTTCAGCAGGGAGATAGGTAAAAGATGAGGCTATTTCGTCACCTGCCTTCAAACGTAATAGTTTATTACCTATAAAAGCATGTACCTCCTCCGTCTTTTCGATCTTTGCACCCGGAGCTTTTGAAATATCCCAGCCTGTCAACTCATCTTCAAATCCATAATTCAGAATATGCCCATAATTTCCATCGGCATAAGTTATGGTATATCCATTCAGGTCAAGTGTCACATCTTTGCCAAGAAAAACGGTGCTTCTGGCACTTGTTATGTCCCGGGTCAGTACATAAGTGGCTCCTTCTATACCATAGCTACCTGGTTGCATAACCGGAATTTCTCCCATAGAAAGTGGTCGATGTTCCTGCTGTTTGTATTGGGAATACAAGCCTTCCGGTGGAGTTGCCATTAAAATCAATAATGAAATGAAGTATATTTTTCGCATATGAAAATTTTTAAAAATCATAAGATTGAATTCTTAGATGAAGGACTATAGTAAATCTAATACTTAATGAACCTTTCGTTTAGCATTGGAAACTTTTCATCCGGTGAATAAACTTTCTCATCTTTAAACCTGATCCACTGACCGCGGGTAAAATCAGGAAAATCAACCGGAGCATTCCCTCTGGAAATTGACATTTCTGAAAGTGCCGAAATTGCACTCCATGCTGCTGCATCATAAACATCAATTGGAGCTGGTCTGTTATCCTTAACTGCACCAAAAAAGTCATTTAAAACCATATAATCAATGCCACCGTGCCCAGAACCTGCAGCTTTTGTCCCCTCCTCCCTCCAGAATTTGTGGTTATATTTCGCTATCCAGCCCGCATCAGCCTCATAGGTATTCTGAACAGGTGATTGGTTTTCTACATAAATAGATTTCCAGTCTTCATACCATAATCCTTTGGTTCCCTGTACCATGAAATCACCGACATGAGGCCGGGGGTTATTGCAATTATGAGTAACAATAACAGTTTCCCCGTTGGCACAATTTATTGTAGAGGTTACTATATCGCCGCAATTCCATTCCAGCTTTGCCAGGGGATGGTTTTTACCACCGTAATCTTCAACATATTTCTTCAAGCCTCTTGCCTTGGTTGCAAATGAGGATATTGATGAAAAGCGATTTCCGTTGTGAATATCAAGAATTTTAGCGACAGGACCGATACCATGAGTCGGATAGATATCTCCATTACGTCTTAATGAATGTAAACCACGCCATTGCGCTTCAGCGTAAGCCTCATGACCAAACTTCAGGTCGTGACCAGGAATATAATCATACTCGACACCATCATTGAATTTAACGCCTCTCAGGTCGTGCAGGTAGCCACACCGGCAATGAAGTAATTCGCCAAAAACGCCCTGTCGGACCATATTGAGAATTGCCAGAAAAGACTGGTCATAATTGGCATTCTCGAGAAACATCAATTCAACTCCTGTTTCTTCATGTGTATTCACCAGGTCCCAGCACTCTTCAATTGTTGTAGCTGCGGGCACCTCCACACCGGTATAAACGTGCGCTTTCATTGAGGCAACGGCCATCCTGGTGTGCCATTCCCATGGAGTAGCAATTATCACAGCATCCAGTTCTTCCTTTTCAAGCATCTCAAGATAGGAGAATTCACTGCCTGTGTACACCCTGGGTTCAGGGATGCCCGATTCCGAAATAATCTTTTTGGCTGCGGACAACGACCTTTCAGAAATATCACATATAGAAACAATATCTGCCTTTTTCAGATCCAGACAAGTACGCAGATGGCCCTGTCCCCGGTTACCTACGCCAATAAATCCTGTCCGGATCTTATCCGTTGCTTTCCTGGCAGATTTCTGCTTTGGCTTCTCTTTGACGATTTCATCGGGAAGTCCGGCAGAAGTAAATGCTGCTGTAGATAAACCTGCAATTGTAGCTTTTTTCATAAAATTCCGGCGATTGATTTCCATAACATATATTTTAAATATTATTAATGATATTAAAGATCTGGTCAAGAGCTATTTACAACTAATAATCAAAAGTTCGTCTGTATAGTTGCAAGCCTGTCAGTACCAGCTTACTCATGATTCGAAAATCCGTTTTACTTTTTATCTATGTTATAAAAAAGATATTGATAATATTATCTTTTTATTTTTTCAAAAAAGTTAACTCAGCATTTTTGTCCAGATTAATAACTTGTTTTGTTTTACCAACAATAACCTTATATGGGGAACTGTATTTTCTTTCAGCACCGGAGAAAGAATATTCCAGCAATTGCACACCGATGATCCCATTATCCGTAGTTTTCATTTGTACCACTTCTTTGCCACTTTTATCCTGAATTTTTACAGTAGCACCTTTAATCTCTTTTCCGTTTTTATCAACGACTTTGACTTTTAGAGTCCAGTAAACAGAGTAACTGTGAGACTGATCAGTTGCATCAATACCAAAGCTGTCGCCAACTATGTTATTCGACTCAAACCGTATATTTTCTGCAACACAACCCTTCCATCCGGTCCAACCCATTCTGAAAACCCTTGAATCATTGTCTGTTGATTTAGTTTTAGTTATAATATTTCCAGTGATTCTTGTGTCTTTTGCACCGCCATAGCGGGAAGCTACCCAAACAGCGGATCCATTTGTTGTAATTTGGTTATTGAAAAACTGTCCGCCAACCGTTCCTCCTCCTATATAGAAGCCTGATGTTTCATTCTTAGATCCCGGACTCAGGTCATTCACCTCAATCTGGTTGCCAAAAATATAATTGTCTCCTGCACTGGCGCTGTAAAAAACAGCCCATGCCATGGGGATATAGTCTGAATATTCCGGGAAATCTTTTCCTGTTACAAATATTTTATTGCTGTAAATCTTATTGCCAAAACACCCGTCGGGGGCACCTGGTTTTGCATTGTAATCTGCAATTCGTATTGCAGTTGTACTGTAATCTTCATGTCCATACTCGCATGTAGGTGGTGATGCTTTGATTCGAATAACATTATTGAAGATCTCAATTCCCCTGTGTACATAAATTTCAATACCTGAACCGATTTCCGGTTCGATCCTGTTTTCGAATATTTGGGAACTGTCTCCCATCGCCATTATACTGTAGTGGTTAGTAACTGTTTGCCTGTTTGCAAAAAAGTTATGGTGAATTTTTGAATAATTCCCTTTAAAAGACAAGCAACCCTGTCCGCCATGAAAATCAGAGAAAGATACTTCAGATGGACTTTCACCGCTAAGGTCAACAGCATAAAATTCTGCTCCGTGGCGGTTTATTATAAATGGATTGTCCACATCAAAAGAACAGTTGGTGATTGTTGCCTGAGGAACATCGACGGCAGTTGAATTAATTCCTGATGAGATAATTTTCAGATTGTCGAGGAGCAGATTAATGTTTTCAGCAGTTGATTGTATCCCCCACGATAAAATACAAGGTGTGGCATTTCTTATAACGCCATTCTTTATTACAATTGTTCCGTGACCTTTTATACAGGGTATCCATGGAAGTGGGGATTGGCTGGTCGCGTCAGCAGTATAATCAAAGAAGGCACTGTGTACCCTGTTATAGAGATGATCATTGTGACCCATTGGATGTGTTTCTTCAACTATACCAATTCCTGCATCCATTGCCGGCCTGATATCGATGTAATCAACAAAACAATCTGTTACTGCTCTTA
>JGI20214J51088_10001019_pt1 | contig 19066 bp, 16 predicted proteins | sample WetSurMetagenome_FD_51088 | JGI IMG/M metagenome (IMG submission 51088) | reverse complement strand
CCTGGCGCGGGCGGGAATGATCGGCCCCGCCCGCCTGTTTCGATTCGCCGCCCGCTATGCCCTGCATCCGCGCCGCACGCTGGCCGAGGGGCCGGGCTGGAACCGGGGCTATCTGGCCGGCCTCGAAGAGGGTCCGATCCGGTCCGAAGCCAGTCGCTTCTCGCGGGAGGAGCTGGTTCCACGGCTGCGGCCCGACGCCCTCTCACTCGCGGCAGAACTCGGATCTGGAGGGTTCGAGCCGGTGGTGATCTCCGCCTCCCTCTCGTGGCTGGTCGAGCCTCTCGCAGCTGCCGCAGGCATCCCCCTTTCCTTTTCGAGCGTCCCCGAGGCAGTCTCCGGGAGGCTCACGGGCAGGCTCTCCGGAGGCAGGCCATGGGGGGGCGGGAAACTCGGGCAGGCGCTCGATATCTGTTCCGGGGCCGGGATTCTGCCCGCTGGCTGCGCGGCGGCGGGCGATTCCTGGGCTGACAGGCACCTGTTGGAGGCCTGCGGAACAGCAGTTGCCGTCCATCCCGACAGAAGGCTGAGGGAACTCGCCCGGTCGAGGGGCTGGAGGATCGTTGGCTGAGCGCAGGGCAAGGGCGATCGGAGCGTTCTCGGGAGGGCTCGACGGGATCGTCGCGGCACGCCTCCTGGCGGAGATCGGGGTGGACGTCAGCCTCGCGACCTTCTCCAGTCCGTTCTTCCAGGCCGGGCCGGGAAGGCTCGGGGCGGAACAGCTCGGCCTGCCCTGGCGCGAGATCGACATGACGGCCGTCCTGATGGGAATCCTGGCCGACCCGCCCAGCGGATTCGGCAGCAACATGAACCCCTGCATCGACTGCCATGCGGCGATGCTCGCGATCCTCGGACGGCTGCTCCCGGCGGAGGGATTCGACTTCGTCTTCACCGGGGAGGTTCTCGGACAGCGCCCGATGAGCCAGAACCGGCATTCGCTCGTGAGGGTCGCCAGGCTGTCCGGCCTGGGCGACAGGCTCCTGAGGCCGCTCTCCGCCAAGCTGCTCGAGCCCGTCCTGCCGGAGCGGGAGGGCCTCGTGGACAGGAGTCTGCTGCTTGGGATATCCGGGCGGGGCCGGAGCCCCCAGATCTCGTTCGCCCGGGAGCGGGGGCTGTCCTATCCCCAATCGGGCGGCGGCTGCCTCCTCACCGACCCCGGCTACTCCCGGAGACTCCGCGTCCTGATGGACGGGGAGCTCCTCTCGCCGCGCTCGGCGAGGCTCATAAGGTTCGGGAGGGTATTCGCACTCCCAGGCGGCGCAGTCGGGGTCCTGGGCAGGGACGAGGCCGACAACAACGAGCTCGAAGCCCTGTCGGAAGGCCGTTTCCTGAGGCTCCGCGACCGTCCCGGCCCGTCGGCCGTCCTCCTCGGCGATCCGTCGGCGGCCCCGGTCCTCGCGGGGCTGGTGGCCTTCCATGCGAAGCTCCCGACGGGCTCCACCGCCCTGGTCCTCGAAGGTGAAGACACCGAGCACGCCGTGACGGTGCCTGCGCCCGGGGATGTCCGCCCTCTCCTCGTGTGCATCGAGGAGCCCTGAAGCACTTGACGGCTCTTTGGCCATTTCGTTAAAGTTTTTGATAAGCAACCCAGGAGGTAGAGACGACATGATGAGGCTCGCAGCAGCTCTGTAGTCGGCTCTCCGGCAGCGCCGCCTGATCCTTGCAGGCTCCCGCCGGCAGAGCAGGTCCAGACCCCGGGCATCGCGCCCACAGGTTGAACCAGCTTATTCAGGATCAGGTCCAAATGTATTTCGAGGACGATTTCCAGGAAGAAGAAGAGCCGCGCAAGCTGCCTTTGCGCGACCTGTTCCGGGCCATGAAGCCCCTCGCGGCTCCCCATGTGCCCGCCTTCCTGCTCGCGGCGGCCCTCCTGCTCGCCTCGGTGGGGGGCGAGCTCGCGGGGCCTCTCATACTCAGGAAGATCATCGATGTGGCGATCCCCTCGGGATCCATCCGGAGCACGGTCCTCCTCTCCGCCCTCTTCGCCTCGATCTTCTGCGTGACGATGGCCCTCGCATACCTGCAGGTCCTCGTCGCGACGAAGCTCGGACTCGCGATCGTGAGGGACATCAAGGAGAAGGTCTTCCGTCACATGCTCACGCTCTCCCAATCCTTCTTCGACGCCTTCCCCTCGGGCAAGCTGATGGCCCGCGTAGAGAGCGACAGCGAGAGGGTGCGGATGATCTTCAGCGACGTGGCCATGGCCATTCTCAGGAGCCTGTCCATGATGGTGGGCACCCTCGCCGTCATGTTCGTGACCGACTCCCGCATCACCATGTGGGTTCTCGTGCTGGTCATGCCCGTGGCCCTGCTCGTCGTGCCCGTGCTCAGGTACATGAGGAAGCTCTGGGGAAGGGTCCGGGCTTCGTACTCGNGGATATCCGGCCTCGTGGCCGAGCACGTGCGCTCGGTGCCCATCCTCCAGGTGTTCGCCGCCGAGGAGGTGGCGGAGGAGAAGCTGTCCGACGAGGGCCGCAGATTCCTCGGGCTGGAGGTCAGGGCCTCACTCATCGAGTACGGGTTCTGGAGCTTCCTCGGCTCCTGCGAGCTGGCGGCCGTGGCGGTCATCCTGACGGCCGGGCGGAGCGGGATAGTGGCGGGCGTGATAACGGTCGGCACCGTGGTCCTGTTCGTGGAGTACACGCGAAGGCTGTTCGCGCCCATCGTGCAGTTCTCGGAGACGCTCAACCAGATCCAGAGGGCGCTCGCGTCCGCGGACCGCATCTTCGGCATCCTCGCCACGAGGACCCTGACCCCTGACGGCGAGCTCGGCGAGGATGGCTTCCCGGAGGACTGGGAGGAGATCCGCTTCGAGGACGTCTGGTTCCGCTACGGCGAGGAATGGGCGCTCAGGGGAGTGAGCTTCTCGATCCCCCGCGGCGCAGTTGTCGCCCTGGTGGGCGCCAGCGGCGGCGGCAAGTCCACCCTCGTGAGCCTGCTCATGCGTTTCTACGAGCCGCAGAAGGGCTCGATAACCATGGATGGCATCGATATAAGGAAATTCAGGCTCGATGTGTGGCGCAGGCGCCTGGGGCTCGTGCTGCAGAACGTGAGCCTCTTCTCGGGCACGCTGTCCGAGAACATCACGGTTTTCGACGCCGGATATCCCGTCGGCGACCAGATCGCGGCGCTGGAGCTCGTNGATNCNGGCGAGCTGGCGGTGCGGACCCCCGAGGGGCTCCAGGCGGAGATAAGCGAGGGAGGGCTGAACCTCTCCATGGGCGAGAGGCAGCTCGTGAACTTTGCGCGGGCGGTCCTCCGGAAGCCCGAGATACTCGTGCTCGACGAAGCGACGAGCTCTGTCGACCCGGGAACCGAGCGGAGGATACAGGACGCCATGGGCAGGATGCTCCAGGGCAGGACGGCCCTCATCGTGGCCCACAGGCTGAGCACGATCGTGGGGGCGGACGACATCCTCGTGATCTCCGAAGGCCGCATCGTGGAGCGGGGGACCCATATGGAGCTGGTGACCAGAGGCGGCCTCTACGCCGGCCTCTGCAGGCTCCAGTTCGGTATGGAGGAGATCCATGCTTAAGTACTTCAGATGGATACTCCGGTACTACAAGCCGCACAGGCTGCATGTCGCAATGCTGTTCGTGCTCACGCTGGTGTCGAGCTCGGTTTCGCTCGCCCTGCCGCTCATCCTGCGCGGGCTCCTGGACAACCTCCAGGGGGTTCTCGCCCCGGGGGCGGAGGACAGGTTCAACACCGTCATGCTGTCGCTCGCGGCTGTCGGCCTTGCTTCGTTCGTCGCCAACTTCTACCCGGGCGCCAGGGCATGGCTGAACAGCAAGATCGGGTTCGCGGTGAGGAACCGGGTCTTCTCGGACATCCTCCGCAAGGACTTCAGGTTCTTCGTGAAGTTCAGGCCGGGGGATCTCGCGACGCGGCTGACCGACGACATCTCCGAGTACCCGAGGATCGCCTGGTTCAGCTGCAGCGCGATCTTCAGGGCCCTCGAGTCCAGCTCGCGCCTNNTCTTCTGCCTCGCGGTCATGCTCTGGATGAACTGGCAGCTCGCTCTGCTCGCAGTCATCCCGCTGCCGCTGATGCTTTTCCTCTTCTACCGGGTGGCCTCGAGGCTGGAGAAGAAGATAGGCGAGAGCCGCAGGGCCACGAGCCGGACGGGCGAGCTCCTGGACAGCACCTTCGCCGGGATCGCGATCGTGAAGGCCTACAGGGCGGAGAAGGGCCAGGCCGGCAGGCTGAGGAGACTCCTCGACACCAGGCTCGAGCTCGATCTCTCCATCACGAAGCTGTTCATGGTGCTCGATTCGCTCTACAGCGTCATCGGACAGGTGGGGAAGGTGATAGTCCTCCTCGTCGGAGGGCTGTTCGTGATCGACGGCCGGATGGGCATCGGGGACCTCTACGCGTTCTACGTGTACCTCGACCTCATCATGGGCCCGATGCACGACATCCCGAACCTGTTCGTGACCTCGAAGCAGGCGTTCGCCTCGATCGACAGGGAGCAGGAGATACTCGACTTCCCCTCCGCACCATCCAGGGAAGGGGCGCAGGATCCCGGGAGCATCCGGGAGGTTTCCTTCGAGGGGGCGGGCTTCAGCTACCCCGATGGCGGCGGAGGCGTGGAGAACGTCTCGGCGAAGATCTCCGGCCCTATGACCGTCGCGGTGGTGGGAGAGGTGGGCAGCGGCAAGTCCACCCTGCTCAAGATGCTGGCAGGCCTCCTTCCGTGCGCGAGGGGGCGCATCTGCCTGAACGGGGTGCCCCTGGATGGCGTGAGCCGGGACAGCCTTTCCCGGGAGACGGGATACGTGCCCCAGGACCTCATGCTCTTCAGCGAGAGCATCGACGACAACATCCGGCTGGGGCGCGATCTCGCCGCCGATGATGTGACCCGCTCGCTCGAGCTGGCCGACCTCCCGCCCTCCGAGCTCCCCGGGGGCACCGCCACGAAACTGGGGCAGTCCGGCTCCGGTCTCAGCGGTGGGCAGAAGCAGAGGGTGGCCATCGCGAGAGCCCTGGCCGCGCGGCCGTCCCTGTGCCTGTTCGACGACTGCACCGCGGCGCTCGACGCCGATCTCGAGGAGAGGTTCTGGGAGGGGCTGGAGGGCGGTCGGAGCGGCCGGCTGATCTTCGTCGTGACCCACAGGGAGGCCACGGTGAGGCAGAGCGACCTTGTCCTGTTCCTCCACAGGGGCAGGCTCGAGGACATGGGCACCCACGAGCAGCTGCTTGCGAGGAACGACCTCTACAGGCTCGTCCTGGCCGCCGAGATGAAATGAGGGCGGGGCTCGCCGCCCTCAGCTCCTCCGGGGAGCTGGCCGCGAGGATCGAGGCGCTGAAGGGGATGATGTCCCCCTGCCGCCTCTGCCCGAGGCGCTGCGGCGCGGACAGGGCTGGCGGGGAAACCGGCTTCTGCAATGCGGGCGCGGCCCTCGAGGTGGCCTCCGTCGTCATCCATGGAGGCGAGGAGCCCGTCCTGGGCGGGGAGACCGGCGTGGGCAACGTCTTCCTCGCCCACTGCAACCTGAGGTGCCGGTTCTGCCAGAACATCCAGATAAGCCAGACCGACAGGCGGTTTCCCATGGAACCGGCCCGGCTGGCGTCGAAGCTCCTCGAGCTGCAGGAGGCGGGNTGCCCGACGCTGGGTTTCGTCTCTCCCACCCATTTCGTCCCGGGAATCGCAGAGGCGGTGGCGCTGGCCGCGGAAGCCGGCATGGACAGGCCCCTCGTCTACAACTCCAACGGGTACGACAGCGTGGAGGTGCTGAAGCTGCTGGAGGGAATCTTCGACATCTACCTGCCCGATTTCAAGTACTGGGGGGAGGAGGAGGCCGTACGGTGCTCCGACGCCCCTGGATACCCTGCCGCGGCGGTCGAGGCGCTCAGGGAGATGTACCGCCAGACGGGCCTGCTGAGGACGGACTCGAGGGGGATCGCCGAGCGAGGGCTCATCGTGAGGCACCTGGTGCTTCCCAACGACCTGTCCGGAACGCGCGGCGTCCTGGAGGCGATAGCCCGCGAGCTGTCGCCTCAGGTCGCGATCAGCCTCATGTCGCAGTACAACCCTCTCCATGGCGCCATGGACGATCCGCTGCTCTCCCGCCGCCTTCGAGAGCGGGAATACCTCTCCGCTGCAGCCGTCCTCGAGGAGCTCGGCTTCACCGAAGGCTGGACGCAGGACTGGAGGGAGTCCCCGGCCGCCTGGCTCCCGGACTTCGACAGGGACGGCCCGCCGTTCGAGAGCTGACCCGCAGGATCAGGCCGGATCGAAGGCCCTGAACAGGGCCGAGACAGCCTTCCCCACCTCTGCGGCGCAGAGTATGGCCGACACCACGGCGAGCCCGTCGGCCCCTGCCTCCACGACATCGAGCGCGTTCGCGGGATCGATGCCGCCGATGGCCACCAGCGGCAGCCGGGTGGACATCCTCAGGCGCGAGACCCCAGCGAGCCCCAGGGGCTCGTCGATATCCGTCTTCGTGCCCGTGGGGAAGACAAGGTTGGCCGCGACATAGTCGGCACCCGCGGCCTCCGCGGCCGCGGCCTCTCCCGAGGTGCGGACGGACACCCCCAGTATGCGGTCCGGCCCGAGGGCTCTCCTCGCTGCCTCCGCAGGCATGTCGCACTGCCCGACATGGGCGCCGTCCGCTCCGGCCTCGACCGCCGCCTGCACGTCGTCGTCCACTATGACGAAGGCTCCGAGGGGGTGCAGCATCCGCACGAAGCGGAGAGCCTGCCCGACCAGTTCGCCATGCGAGGCGGTCTTGTCCCTGATCTGGACGATTCGCACGCCCGCCTCGACCGCCTCCACGCACACCCGCTCGAGCCTTCCAGGCCCCGCGAGCACCGGGTCGGTGACCAGATAGACGCGGAGGGCTTCCCTCAGGCCTGCGATTTCTGCCAGTGTTCGCTCTCTTCGCTGAGGGAGGCGAGGGCATCGAGCAGGTTCGGGACGAAGGTCCCAGGGCCGTAGGATTTGTCAGCCGCGAGCCTGCCCGCTATCCCGAATGCCGCCAGGCCGCCTGTCACCCTCTCGAGGAGGGGGCCGCCGGCGGCGACGAAACAGGCCACGGCGGTGGTCGCCGCGCAGCCCATCCCGGTTATCCTGCCCATGATGGGATGGCCGAAAGCGACCGAAGCGTCGTTCTCGCCATCCGTGACGAAGTCGGTCTCCCCGGTGACACCCACGACCGCCCCGGTCATGGTCGCCAGCCCCCGGAACGCGTCACGGTCGAATGAGGCGCCCTCCGAGTCGACCCCCCGGACACAGTCCGTCCTGCCACAGAGGGAGAGCACCTCGCCGGCGTTGCCCTTGATGACGGAGATCTTCAGCCTGGACATGAGGAGTTCCGCGCTCTCCGTCCTCAGGCGCGTGGCCCCTGCGCCCACCGGGTCGAAGATCACGGGGATCCCCAGCTCGTTGGCCTTCTCTCCCGCCGCCACCATGCTCTCGACGAGGCGCGGATCGAGAGTGCCGATGTTGAGCAGCAGGGCTCCGGCGTGCGAGGCCATCTCGGCGGATTCCTCCGCCGCCGTCGCCATCACGGGGGATGCGCCCAGGCAGAGGGTGATGTTCGCCGTCAGGTTGGTGACGACGCTGTTCGTCATGTGATGGATGAGAGGCCGGTTCCGGCGGACCAGCCGGAGCCCCTCGGTGGCGAGCGCGGCAGGGCTTCTCATTGCTTCACCTTTCCTGGATGTTACCGGCAGGGAAGCTAACTCCGGCCCGCCCCGGATGCAATCGACACCTGCCGCTGGCGTTCGGGACCCGGCCCGGGAGGTCGAGTTCCTATGACCAAGGCCGATTCCCTCAGGGCCCGCCTCGATCCTGTGTCGATCCTGCTGCCCCTTGCGGTCTTCCTGCTCGACATCGCCGCGGGTAACATCACTTCGACCGACTCGTTCTGGACGGTGCCCGTCGCCTCCAGCCTGCTTCACTCCGGGGATATCGACCTGGACGAGTTCGAGCCGATGCTGGATCTGCACGGGTACCGCGACACATTCAGCCACGCCGGACACAGGTTCTACCTCTTCCCGGCCGGCACGCCCATCGTCACCGTCCCGTTCGTGGCAGCTGCCGAAGCGGCGCTGGGGCTGGCGACAGAGGCCTGGCCGGGCTTGCCGCGCTTCGTCCAGGCTCACACCGCGAACCGGTTCGAGCGACTCGACGCGGTGGCGATCGCCCCCAGGATCGAGCTGGTCACGGCCGCCTTCCTGCTGGCGATGGCGTCGCTCGTCTTCTACGCCACTCTGAGAAGGATCACGGGCAACAGGCTCGAGGCCGTCTTCCTGACCTCGGTCCTCATCTTCTGCACGCCGGCCTTCTCGACCGCGGGAAGAGCCCTATGGTCGCATACGACTTCGCTCCTCTTGGTCACCCTCGTCCTGTATCTCCTCGTGCTGGCCCGGGAAGGTCCTCTGAGAGGCGCGCTCCTGGGCGCCCTCCTCGGGTTCGGGTTCTTCCTGCGCCCGACCAACGCCATCACCGCAGTCCTGACGGCCGTCTACGTCCTGGCAGTGCACCGCAGGAGCCTGACGGCGCTCCTTCTCGGCGCATGCGCTTCCGTGGCGTGCATGGCGGCGTTCGACTGGTTCATGTACGACGGACTGCTGCTGCCCGACTACTTCTCTCCGAGCAGGCTGTCGATGCTCGAGGGGTTCCCCGAGGCTGCCGCGGGCAACCTGTTCTCTCCCGCCAGGGGCCTCCTCGTGTACTGCCCCTTCCTGGTCTTCGCCGCTCCGGGGGTCGCCGGAGCGTTCCGGCCGGGGCCTCTCAGGGGCATCTTCGCGCTCTGCAGCGGAATCGTGCTCCTGCACTGGCTGGCCATCTCGTTCTACCCCCACTGGTGGGGAGGCTGGTCCTTCGGCCCCAGGTTCTTCACGGAGGTGACGCCCTTCCTGGTCCTCCTCCTCGCGCCCTTCACAGGAGGCTGCAGAAAGGCACGGGGCAGGGGGCGCCGCGCCCTGGAAGCGCTGTTCGCGCTCCTCGTCCTCGTCGCGCTCGTCATCCATTCCAGGGGGGCCTGCCGCCCGGCCACGATGGAGTGGAACAGCTTCCCGGCCAACGTGGACACCTATCCCTCGCGCGTCTGGGACTGGGGTGACCTGCAGTTCCTGAGGGGCCTGGAAGGGGTTTGACGCGCCGGCTCCGCCCCGAGATATCCTGCGATCACCTGTAAAGGATGGAGGGAGAATGACGGCGCCTCTCCTGTTGTCGGCCATGCTCACCCTTCCGCACCCGGGTCTGCCCCCGGGCGCCGATTCCCTTCTGGCCGCTGCGCTCGACAGCCTGACGCTGACCCCGCCGCAGATGAACTTCGACAGGAACTGGGCGCCCTCGGTGGCACTCCCGGACAGCCTTGCCATCCTCTGCCTGCAGGATGTCTTCGCCATCCCGGGCGTGCTCTCGGGCGAGGTGGCAGCCGCATCCGGGCTCCTGGCAACTCCCGCGGAGCACTCCGGCGGGATGACCGCGCTGATCGGATTCGCAAGGGGCGAGCAGGAGCGGTACGACGCCGCGCTGGCATCCCTGGGTCCGGGCTATGTCGATTCGCTCCTCGCCCTGGTCACCAATCTCTGGGCCGACACGGACAACCCCGGGCCATGGGGCGGCTGGGGCGCGTACCATCTCGACAGGGGGCGCATCCCGCCCGACACCCTCGACGCGCACCCGGACACCCTCGCGCTTGTCCTCGAGGGCTGGCCGCGCCTGGAGCCGGTCGATCCATCGGTGCTGATCGCGCTGGCCGCCGGCCTGAGCGACGAGGGATGGGCGGCTCCCGCGGACCTCGGCCTGCCCGGCGTGGAGGGCGGGATCGTGGGCTTCGACCTGTCGGGGCCGGTGACCTGGGTCGTCGGAGGCCCCGGTCCGAACCGTTACCTGCCTGACTGCGGCTTCGACCTGATCGTGGACACCGGAGGGGATGACGTCTGGGAGGCGGCAGGCTGCGCCGAGGGACCCTTCGGCCGCACCGTGTCCATCGCGATCGACCTCTCGGGGAACGACAGGTACTCCTGCCCCGCACCGGCCAGGCTCGCGGCGGGAGTGATGGGCCTGGGCGCGGTGGTCGACCTCTCGGGCAACGACACCTACGATGCCGGCCCCATCTCGGAAGGGGCAGGCCTCTGCGGCCAGGGCATACTCGCGGACCTGTCGGGCGACGACTGGTACAGCGCCGACTTCTTCTCGCAGGGCGCGGGATGCCTGGGTGAAGGCCATCTGCTCGACTTCTCGGGCAACGACGCATACAGGACCTACTGCTTCGGGCAGGGCTTCGGAGGCCCCGCGGGCCACGGAGTGCTGGCGGACGGCTCGGGGAACGACTGCTATCTCGCCGGGTTCCGGTACTCCCATGCGCCGCTGAGGCCCGAGGACAACAGGGCCATGTCGCAGGGCTTCGCCATGGGCTTCAGACCCGTCGTCGCAGGCGGGCGCGGGCTCCTGGCGGACTTCGGCAACGGCAACGACACGTACCGGGCCGAGATCTTCGGCCAGGGGGGAGCCTACTGGTACGGGCTCGGCATGCTCTTCGACGAGGAGGGGCAGGACTGCTACAACGCAGCCCAGTATGCCCAGGGCTCGGGCATCCACCTCGCTTCGGGCTGCCTCTGGGACGGCGGCGGGGACGACGGCTACTTCTCCCGCTTCGGCCCCTCCCAGGGCGCAGCGCACGACCTCTCCACAGGATTCCTCTACGACGCCTCGGGCATGGACTACTACTTCTCCGACGGCGCACAGGGATTCTCGATAAACAACTCCGCCGTGGTGTTCATAGATTCNTGTGGAACAGACACATACTCATGCGGTGGCGACGGGCACGGGGTCGGCTCGTGGTCGAGGGGCTCCGCGAGCTGCGGAGTGTTCCTGGACATGGCCGACGACGACAGGTACCTGGGCCGCGGCGGCGACTCCCTGAGCTGGACCGACGGAGCCTACGGCGCCGGCCTGGACGCCCCTGCGGTCATCCCGCCCGAGGTGATACCCCCCGAGGCCATCGGGAATCCCTCGGAGCTGGACATGGATTCGCTCTTCTCCGTCGCCTCCGAATGGGACGTGGGCGAGAACAGGGAAAGGGTCCTCGCGCACAGGCAGGAGCTAGCCTCTCGCGGCATGGAGGCTGTGCGCTACATCCTGGACGAGCCCCTCAACACGACGGACGGCCTCGCCCTGCGCGCGATGGAGGACGTCATCGCGGCCAACGCCGACTCCTCCCTGCCCGTGATGCTGGGTCTGCTCGACAGCCTGTCCGGCCGGAGGCTCAGGAACACCATCTACCTCATGGGGGTATCAGCAGGTGAGCCCGCCAGGCTCCCGCTCGAGGGCATACTCGCCTCGAGCGACACGCTGGCCACCAGGCTCTCCGCGGTGCAGGCCCTTGGCAGCATCGGGAACCCGGCGTCCCTCGCGGCCATCCTGCCGCTGGCCTCGGATCCCGCCGAGCGGATGAGGAGGCAGGTGGCGGTCACGGCGGGCGAGATCGGCGACTCGCTCGCGATACCCGTTCTGGAAGTCCTGAGCGGGGACAGCCTTCTGGACGTCAGGTCCGCCGCCGAGTTCTCCCTGCGGACCATCGGAGGAGAGTGAGGGAAGAGGGGCGGGGAGTTTGACACCTGTTTGCCACCTGCCTATGATGAAGCACGGAGTTTTGCCTAACCCTCTGAAAGGAGATGCCATGAAGAGGTTGAGTCTGTTGGTGCTTGCGGCCGCATTGACTCTGATGGTCGCCTGCGAGGGCGACAACCCGTCCGGCTCGGGCGGCACGCTCGACACCGTGACCGGCTTCGCAATCGACTGGACGACCACCGCCGGCGTAGATGTCGTCATGAACTGGACGGCCGTCACCGACGCCGAAGGTTACTATGTCTGGTTCAAGGCCGACGGCGCCGGTGAATGGGTCCAGGTCGGCGACGTGGCCACCACCACCTTCACCCACACCGCCACCTCCGCGGGCACCTACACGGTGACCGCATATGCCGGCGAGGACACCTCCGAGGGCTACGCCACCGAGCAGAGCACCATGCCCATCGTCATCAGCGAGTCCTACTCCATCTACGACAACTACGCGCCTGCCGAGTACCCGTCGGGCTTCATCTTCGGCTCGACCGGCGGCGAGGCCGGTCTGGCTTCCTCGGGCGGCTTCGTCCAGGACATCTACGCCTACGATCCGCAGCAGAACCCGACCTACACCGAGCTGTACTCGGGCGATGTCGAGCCGTTCGGTGACGGGCTCCACACCGAGATGTACGCCCTCACTTCCGGCGACAATCCCGGAGCTCCCCCGGCCTCCGGCTGGTGGACTACCGGCTACGTAGTCACCGGCGACGTGATCTACGGCCTCCTCGCCGACGATTACTTCGTCAAGATGTACATCAATGACGTGTACGGCCCCGTGGGCGGCTCCGCCAACGGCACCGGCATCGACTTCACCTACGAGTGGCAGGATCACGCTGGCGTGAGGCTCTTCACGACCAACATCTAGCCTCGGCATCCGGCTTGCGGAGGGGCGGGGGAGNCCCCGCCCCTTCTCATTTTCGCAACCCGCCGGCTATATAGGGGTATAGCCTCGGGAAGCACCGGCCGTAACGGCAGGGGGGAGGTCTTGCTCATGACTGTCCGCTTGTTCCTGGCCGCCGCGTCGACTGCGGTCCTGTGCGGTTGCGGCAATCCCTCCGGGGACGATTTCTCGATAACCGTCACCGCTCCGCCGGCCGGAGGCGCGGTGGCCGACCACAGCTACATCGTTTCCTGGGATGTCGAGATCTACGACGAATGGTCCGACGATGCCCTCGTGAGCATCTACGCAGACACCGACACCGATCCGTCCTCGGGTCTGGTGCTCCTCGCCGACTCCCTCGACGTGGGCACGACGGGCTGGCTCTGGGACTGTTCCGCCTTCCCCGCCGCCGACTACTTCGTGAGGGCAGAGCTCGTCCACGGCACCGACGACACCGCCGACTACAGCGACGGGATGATCACCATAACCCACGAAGGCCTGGGGGATGTGCAGGGGGTCGAGGTCGTCCCCGACTCCTGCTCCGGCGACTCGGTCTACATACGGTGGGATGCGCTCGCGGGCGCCACCGGGTACAGGGTCTACTTCGACGCAGACGGCACCTCGGCCTGGGCGCAGGTGGGCGAGACGGCCTCGACCTGGTTCCTTCACGAGGCCCCGGGCGCCGGCATATACGGCGTGAAGGGCACGAGGGAGGGCGAGATCTCGCCCGGCTTCCCGGACTCGGCCAGCACGATGCCCATCCTCATCGACTCCGTGTACACGATCTGGGACGACCAGGCGCCCGCCGGCGCCATGTCCGCTGCCCAGATCACCCCCTGCGGGGCCGACCTCTGGGAGTACGACGCCACCGTCTACAACATCTACTGCTATCAGGCCGGAGCGCCCTCGCCGCCCTGCATGTTCTCGGGATCCGCTCCCCCCGTCGGCAGCGGGCTGCCGACGCAGCTCGCGGACGCGGGGGGCGACTTCTCAGCCGCTCCCGGGACGGGCTGGTCCGACTCGCTGTTCGCTCACGAGGGCGACGTGATCTTCGGGTGGATGTCCGATCAGGGCTTCTTCGTGAAGCTGCTCGTCGACTCCGTGCCGGCATACCCGGGCGTCCCGGGCAGCCGGGGCATCGCCTTCCACTACGAGTTCCAGAGCATACAGGGATTGCGCCTTTTCACGGGGGCTTCGCGCTGAGGGCGGGCCCCGGAAGGTTGGAGAAAGGCAGGATATGGCCGCAGGAATACTTCTCTTCATAGCCCTTTCGGCATCCCCGGCGGTCGTCGGGAAGCAGGGCTCGCCGATCATCCAGAACCCGGACACGCTCGTCACTGAAGCCACGGGCTTCAGCATGGCCGCCATGGGCACCGCTGTCGACGAGGTGCTCGGGCTGGACGGAGGGCACTTCGGAGTCGCAGTGAAGGACTTCTCCACGGGCGAGACCATCACGAGGAACGAGGGGCGCCGCTCCTTCGACATCGGGAGCCCCGAGCTGATCCTGACCGCATGCGCCTTCGACCTGGAATCCCGGGGGATAGTGAGATTCGATACCCTCACCGCCCGGGACGAGAACTTCGAGGATCAGCTCACGCGCAGCGCGCACGGCGATATAGAGACGATGAACAAGGTCTACTCCGTCATGGCGAGGATCTCGGGAGTCGAGGACTGGCTCGCGGCGAAGGATATGAGGGGAACCGAGTACAGCGGCGTGCAGCTCCTCTGGCCCGGCGCCCCCGAGATCGACGAGAACACCTCCACACCGGCCGATTGCATGTCGATGCTCGCCATCATCGAAAGCTCCCTGGGCGACCCCGATGCGCGCCGCATCTGCCGCAGCCCGTTCACCCGCACCGGACTCGAGGACATCCAGTCCGCGGGCATCCCCGTCTACGGAGTGTGCACGCGCGGCGAGACCGGGCTCATGCGGGCCGCCGTGGCATTCCTGCCGGGTGACAGGCACGTGGGGATAGTCGTCATGGGCGACGATCTCTGCTGCCCCGAGAAGGCCGACCTTGCCTTCAGGATGCTCTGGGATGCCCTTCAGTAGGACATCCACGGCATTCGCGACGCTGGTCCTGGCGCTGTCCGCGTCTCCCGCTCCGGCCCAGCCCGTGCCCAGGACGGCCGATCCCGTTCCATGGGATCCAGGTGTCAAGGCCGTCCAGTTCACCGCCGACTCGCTTGTGGACGGCACCCGGGGGCGATACGGAGTCATGGCCCTCGATCTCCATGGGCGCACCTCGTACGTGAAGAGCGAGGGCGGGTACTTCGACTGCGAAGGCTTCCAGCTCCTGCCGGTGGCCTGCGCNGTCTGCTGGAACGGACTCCCGACGGAACCCGTCTGGCACCCCGCTCCCGACTCGCTGATCCTGGAAGCATGGGGAGGCGATTCCGCTGCCTGCGAGGCGCTTGCCGCGAGCATCGGGAGGTCGGACATCGAGAGATGGCTGGACGCGGGCGGCCTCGAAGCCACCATGCTCGACCCGGAAAGCGCCACGGGGCTCCCCTGGATATCGTCGCCATGGGACTGCATGGTGATGCTGGCCGAGATGGACGTCTTCTCCCGCGGACTCCCGGCGGGCCTCGATGCCNTCGGCTCCGGGCTCGATCAGGGCCTCGTGCCGGAGGGCGCGACCGCGCTGGGATGCGCGCAGATGACATCGGACGGNTGCAGGTTCACNGCGGCNTTCTTCCTCCCCGGNGGACGGGAGGTGGGCCTTTCGCTGCTGGCTGATTCGATGGAGTCCGTCCCGGTCCTGGCCGAGAGGCTCGAGCTCCTGGCGCAGAGGCTCTGCGCCGGGGGCATGGCGGTTGGCCTCACGCAGGAGTAGAATCGCTTCAAGGCTCCGGGGTTTCCTGTCCCGGGCGGAAAGGGGCAATCATGAAGATGTTCGGGATAGCCATGGTNATGCTTCTGGCCGGTTCGGCTGCCGCGGGCGGCTTCTCGCTGGGCTTCAAGGAGGTCAGCCTCCCCATCTACGTCTATGACAACACCGATGCCGGCATGGGCAACGTGCCCCTGCTCCGGCTCGGCAGCGCCNTGTCGCCCGACTTCCGCATCGAGGCCCTCCTGGGCTATGCGAAGTCCAGCTACGAAGTCGACGGCGGCGGCGACGGCAACATCAGCACATTCGCCATCGGCGCATCCGGCTTCTATGTCATCGCGGCTCCCTCCAACAGCGTGTTCAGCATCGGCGGATCCCTCCTCTACGCCAAGAGCAGCGGCGAGGAAGGCGATGCCGACATGCCCTCCACGACCGATCTCACGATACTCCCGATCATGAGGGTGGACTTCAGCTTCCCGAACGTAGACCAGGTCGCCTTCTTCTCCGAGTTCGGCCTGAGGTATGACAAGGCCACCACGACGGTGGAGTCCGGCGAGGGCGATGTGGACTACAGCTACAGCCACTTCGGCACCTACAACTCCCCCCACATCCTGGGCGGCGTCTACTACAGCTTCTGATCCCGGGCGATCCCCGGCCCGGGGAGGCTGACAGCCTTCCCGGGCCTTTTCTTTCCACGTCCAGGCGGCTGGATCCACCAGGGTCACCGGTCTCGAAGTAAGGGAGGGCTGAATGGCCGTATTGTCCGGTTCGGGCCCCGGTCCCAGGCTCTGGAAGGTCAATCCCGGTCTTTTTGCGGCGATCACCGCCCTGCCCATCGCGATACTGCTCGCTGTCGCCCTGCTGTCTCCCCAGGATGCGAAGACCGACGATGGCATGCCTCTGAGGCCGTTCCTGATGATCATGGCCGGCTTCTTCCTGTTCACGGACGGTGCGGTGATCGTGGGTTACATGCTGTACAACAGGAACCGCATGGAGCTGGCGCAGAACGGCCTGCCCGGAACGGCGACCGTCCTGTCGGCCGAGGACACCGGCACCCGGATCAACGATCTGCCCGTCATCCGGCTGAAGCTGCTGGTGAACAACGGCTTCTCGGCGCCGTACGAGGTCTTCCACAAGGAGACCATCCCCCTGCTCGAACTGCCGAAGTTCGCAGAGGGAGCGCAACTGCAGGTCAGAGTCCACCCCCGGAAGCCCGGCAGGCTCGTTCTGCTCTATTAGGAAGGCGGCACGCATCGGACGATCTCCCGGGGGAAGCGCGACTCCCACAGGCAGCCGGTTCGCGGAACCCCTGCGGGAGAGGGATTGACCATTGCGGCCGCTTATGCTATCGTACGAACGTTTGATCCGGATTGTCTTGTGTCTGGGGTCTTGAGAAGCCGTTTCTCCTCGTTGAGAGTCGCATCCTCCTTCCCCGTTCCCAAAGGCACCTGATCCAAACTCCTGGCCCTTGTGGTCCGGGTTTCTCGGCGCCGTTACTGCCGGGAACAACAGCTCCGGCTCGACCGGGGCAAGCCCTGATGCCAGAAATGCCCGGTTGGGCGGTCGGCAGAGGGGTTCCCGGAGGAATCCGGGAGGAGGAGTAGCAGTGAGCAACAAGCTGTTCGTGGGCGGCCTCGCGTGGGCCACAACGGATGAAACCCTTCGTAAGGCCTTTTCCGTTCACGGCGAAGTGTCCGAAGCCAGAGTCGTGCAGGATCGCGACACCGGCAGATCCCGCGGTTTCGGTTTCGTCACCTTCGAGTCGGCCGAGCACGCAAGTGCCGCCGTCAAGGCGATGAACAACGCCGTCCTCGACGGTCGTAACATCCGCGTCGACTTCGCAACCGAGCGCGAGCGCAACGGTCGATAGCCGACAGGGCTCCTGAGGGAAGGGGCGGCCTCCGGGCCGCCCCTTTTCCGTTCCAGGGGCAAGGCAGGCCCTGGCCGTGATCAACCGCAAGATTAATTGTGGGAATAGAATAGCCTTGGCGGACATGGCCCGTTGCAGGGGTGGCGATCCAGGCATGACTCCTTATCATGACGGGGTCCGGCTGCGCAGGCCGGGGACTGGGACCCCTCGCCCTTTGGGCGGAGCCGGGTTATCTTCTCGCGCAATGAAGTCCGGCTGCCGGCCGGCCCACATATCGAAAGGAGCTCTCCGATGGCCGTGAACCTTCATGGAAGATCACTGCTCACGCTTCTCGACTACGAGCCCGAGCAGGTGCGCCATCTCCTGAACATCTCCCACACGGTCAAGGCCGAGAGGTACTCCAGGCAGCAGCACCAGCGCTTCCAGGGCATGACCCTCGCGATGCTGTTCGAGAAGCGCTCCACGCGCACACGCTGTGCGTTCGAGACCGCCTTCGGCGAAGAGGGCGGGCACCCCGTGTTCCTCTCGAAGGACGACATCCAGCTGGGCGCCAAGGAGAGCGTCGAGGACACCGCGAGGGTCCTCGGCAGGATGTTCGACGCGATAATGTTCCGGGGCTTCAAGCAGGAGACCGTCGAGCTGCTGGCCGAGTATTCCGGCGTGCCTGTCTACAACGGCCTCACCGATCGCTTCCACCCCACCCAGGTCCTGGCCGACCTCATGACGATCGAGGAGCGCTTCGGCGATGTCGCGGGCCTCAACTTCGTCTATACCGGCGACGGCCGCAACAACATGGCCAACAGTCTGATGATCGGCTCCTGCCTCATGGGGATGAACTGCACCATCCTCGCCCCCGCCGAGCTCTGCCCGGATCCCGAGCTGGTCGAGACCGTCCAGGGCATCGCCGCCGACTCCGGCGCAGTCCTCGCCATCACGAGCAGCCTCGAGGAGGCCCTGCCGGATGCCGATGTCATATACACCGACGTCTGGGCGTCCATGGGCGAGGAATCCCGCATGAAGGAGAGGATCGCCCTGCTGGAACCCTACAGGGTCGACTCCGCCATGATGGACATGACAGGCAACGACGAATGCATCTTCATGCACTGCCTGCCGGCCGTGAAGGGCAACGAAGTCACCGAGGAGATCATCGAGGGGCCCAGCTCGGTCGTCTGGGACGAGGCCGAGAACAGGAAGCACACGATAAAGGCCCTGATGATAGCCACTCTGCTATAGCATCCGGCTCGGTCCAAGGGAGGCGCCGGAGAGATCCGGCCGACATCGGAAGGAACTGACCTTGCTGCTTCTGACCATACTGCTGGCCCAGCCCAGCATCGCGCAGAACGTGTCCGGCGTCCTGCCGCAGGCCGAGCCCGAGGCCATCCCGGTGATCGACGCAGTCGCAGCCGACGAGTACATCCTCGGACCCGGCGACATTCTCTGGCTCAGCGCCGAAGGCGGGCTTCCGACAGGCTTCTTCCCCTCCGGCGGCACATCTGCCGTTTATCTGACCGTCACTCCTGACGGTAATGTGATAATCCCCATGGCCGGCCCGATCCTGATCTCCGGCCTCACCCTCGAAGAGGGCGTCGAGATGATCTGCGCCAAGGTCGACTCGCGCTTCCGCGGAGTCCGCGCCACGGCAGGCCTCGCGAGCATCAGGACCTTCCTCGTCCCGGTGTCCGGGGAGGTCGTCACCCCTGGCGTGGTCGAGGCGCTCGGGACCGACAGGCTGTCCACCATCCTGCTCGCCGCGGGCGGCTCCCGCCCCGGAGCGAAGCTCTCATCCGTCCTGATCATCTCCTCAGAAGGCGACACCGCGCGGGTCAACCTCTCCAGGTACCGCACCACCGGCGCGCTCGAGACCAACCCGCCCCTGGCCCCCGGGGACAGGATAGTGGTGCAGCCCG
>JGI20214J51088_10001018_pt1 | contig 19070 bp, 16 predicted proteins | sample WetSurMetagenome_FD_51088 | JGI IMG/M metagenome (IMG submission 51088) | reverse complement strand
GTAAGTCCTTATTCGGATCAGTGACCTTAAAGAGGAAATCAATCGAATCTCCTGCTTCAACGCAGTAATCACTGAGTGGACCGTTCACGGGAGGCTTATTATTTGTATTGTAGACTTCAATCTGCATATCACGTTCCACATTGCCAATCTTTTTCCCGTTTCTCCACTTCTCAATATCCATTGCCACATTGAACTTGCCGGTATCGGCAGGCGTATCCCAGATCAGATCGCCGCTGATGGAGTCAACCCTGAAAGAGTGAGTGGCCGGAGGATAAGTATAACCTTCAATAGGCTTGCCATCTTCGCGTGTACAAACAGTAAGTTTATAGGAAAGACTGTCACCGTCGGGATCGAAGGCGGAAGGATTATGTATGAACAGATGATGATATGCTGCCTTATCATANGGCGGATTAAGCAGAACAGGGGTACTTTCCCTGCCCATCGCAGGATTAACAGTGAGAATCGTTGAAATTGAAAAGATGACATTGACCGAATTAGGAATGTTTTTCACTCCCGCATTCCTGTTTGGATCCTGAACGACTATCTTGTAAATGCCCGGACCGGGATATGTATGATTTATCACATAAATATTCCTCTTGTAAAAGTTCGGAAGGATCAGAATACTTTGCCTGTCAGCTGTTGAAATGGAATTATCGCCCCATTCAACATCGAGCTGAGGTCTGTCAGCGAAACTCAGTGTATAAGTATATGTGGTGATCGTGATCTCATAAGTAAGATCTGATAACTGCTTATAAGTGATTTCGCCTGCACGGTTGTGCGTGGCGCTCAGACTGGCAAAATAGCATAATGCCAGTATAAGCAGGATAAATTTCTTAGCTATTGTTCTTTTCACGGCCAGGTTTATTTTATTTTAAAAGTTTGTTCAGTCATATCTGAAGTAAGCTTGACGCCTTCCTCGAAATCGTTGATCTTTACCATGATCATATTTGACATATCCCCATACAGACCTATCATTATAAGGTTTCTGACAGTAACAGTTCTAGGCTTCCTGCTTTCACCATATTTCAGGTTTATACTCAACTCATTGTCAGCAAGATTCATATTCTGTACTCTTCCGTAAAGTTCCTTATTATTTACCTTAATAATTACTTTCCCTTTAAGATAATCTTCCAGCTGACTCAGAGATTTTGCGTTAGCAGTTAAAAAGTCCTTCTCAATAATGTCAGTTCCGCTTAATTTACAATCCCTAATAAAATCATCGAAATACAACCTGAGGAATACTTTGAAAGAATCGGCCTCAGGGACATATTCAATGCTCGTCAGGGTAACATGTACCGGATGCATCAGAAACCATATGGAAAAAACAAGTGTTCTTAACATTAGTTCATAGTATCAGGCCATTTTATTGCCGCAAAAATCAGACCAATTACAAGTCATCTTTTATACTGACCCGGTCTTTCAGATACTGAACAGATCCAACCTCAATAAATGAGAATCCCGATCCGCCTGAAAAATTACCCGCCAGAACTACAACTATATCTTCGCTCTTCATATTGTGTGTCCTGGTAAGATCNTTAAGCGCAATATGAATGAATTCATCAACCGATTTTCTTTTAACCTGGAGGCTTGCATAAACTCCATATGATAAGGCGAGTTCTCTCATCGTTCTTTCGGAATAGCACTGAGCAAGAATCAGATTAATTCCCCTGTAGGAAGCCATATCGCGGATAGTCCTTCCTCCTGCTGTATCTGCTATGATACCCTTTGCTCCTATTCTGAATGCGGTCTTTACCGCGACCTTAGCCAGGTAGGATGATATCTCTCCGGTTACATTCATGTAAGGGATATTCATGAATTTTTCTTTATTCTTCTCAACCTCGAGAGCCACTTTGGTCATTGTTTTAACTGCTTCAACAGGATATTTTCCGTTAGCAGTTTCACCACTCAGCATTATAGCATCGGTCTGGGAATAAATCGCATTGGCTATATCGCTTACCTCAGCACGAGTAGGCCTCGGATTGGTGATCATGGAATGAAGCATCTGTGTGGCTACAATCACAGGTTTTCTGGTGATTATACACTTGGTGAGTATCATTCTCTGAATCCCTGGGATCTGCTCATACGGTATTTCAATTCCAAGATCTCCCCTGGCGACCATTATGCCATAAACATTATCAAGAATATCATCAAGATTATCAACGCCTTCCTGGTTCTCAATTTTTGCGATTATTTTGATCGGACTGTTAAGATCATCCAGAACTTTCTGAACATCAATAACATCCTGTTTTGACCTTACAAATGAATGAGCAATGAAATCAACATCATTATCCACCGCCATCTTAATGAATGTTTTATCTTTTTCAGTGAGTGAGGGAAGCAAGATCTTCACACCTGGAATATTTACACTTTTCCTGGAACCAAGTACTCCATCATTCTCAATAGAACACTCCAGTGCGTTTCCATGCTTGCTCAGAACTTTAAACTGAAGCTCTCCGTCATCCATAAGTATAACTGACCCGAGAGGGATGTCGGAGGAGAAGGATTCATATGTCACATATATTTCATCCGGGGAGCTTTTTCTACCCGGATCACCTGTTATATTAATGGTGGTACCCTTTTTCAGCACTATTGGATTATCACAGATTGTGGTGCGTATTTCAGGGCCCTTAGTGTCGATGAGAAGTGCGATTTTATTTGAAACCTGCCTGGCATTACGGATAATTTTCAGTGCGCCTTCTATATCAAGATGTGCTGAATTAATCCTGATTACGTTCATTCCTGCCTCATAAAGCTCCTTTATAAAATCTGCGTCACAATGTTTATCTGAAATTGTTGCAACGATCTTTGTTCTTTTTGAATTCATATTTATTTCTTCCTGTTATTAAAAATTTCACATATTGCCTCAACAGCCAGCCGGTAACTGTCAAGACCAAAACCTGATATACTACCTGAACAGGTTCTTCCTATAAGGCTTGTATGCCGGAATTCTTCTCTTGCAGCGACATTTGTAATATGCACTTCAACAACCGGAGCTTTTACAGCTGCTATTGCATCGGTTATTGCGACCGATGTATGAGTATACCCGCCTGCATTAAGAATAATCCCGTCGGATGTAAAGCCACTCTTTTGAATTTCGTTTATAATCTCACCTTCGGTATTCGACTGAAAATAATTAAAACTGATACCGGGATAACGTGCTACCAGTACCTTAAGGTATTCCTCAAAGGAAGAATGTCCGTACTTTTCCGGTTCCCTTTTACCAAGCAGATTCAGATTGGGCCCATTTATGATTTCTATATTCATCTGATTTATTATCTGTTACTTCAAAGTTCAATATTTCTCTAATTATTAAAATATTATCGTAAAAGTAGGAAAAAAAAGGAGAGGAACGATATCTGGATTATAAGTATCTTTATGAGTACATTGGTTTAGCGGATTTATAAGATGGGCCTTACCTGGAAACAATCATTCAGAAACTTCGAAACCTACCTGAGGCTTGAGAAGTCGTTGTCAGCTAACAGTATAGAGGCCTATATGAATGATGTCTGCAAGCTTGAGAAATATTTCGAAGAGACTTCATCAGATATATCACCCGCTGATGTTACCTATCCTCAGCTCAGGGATTTCCTTATATGGTATGGAGCAAATAATAAGAACACAAGGACACAGTCGAGGGTCCTTTCAGGAATCAGGGCTTTCTTCAGGTATCTTCTTATTGAGGGAGAGATAGATGAAAACCCTTCATCACTACTGGAATCGCCGAAGATAGGACTTAAGCTTCCTGAAGTACTATCTATTTCAGAGATCGACAGGATAATTGCAGAAATTGACCTTAGCAAGCCTGAAGGGCACCGAAATAAAGCAATTATTGAGACGCTATACGGATGCGGATTGCGTGTTTCTGAACTGGTTAATCTTCGCCTGACGGACATACATTATGCAGAGGAATATGTCGTTGTTACAGGCAAGGGCAACAAACAGAGGCTTGTTCCGATAAGTAATAAAGCGCTGAAGGAAATTGATATATATAAACAGGACAGGAATTTGTTGCCGGTCATCAAAGATCAGAATATCATGTTCCTCAACCGTCGGGGCAGCGGACTTACCAGGGCAATGATCTTTACTATTATTAAGGACCTTGCCGCGAAAGCGGGCATCAGGAAAAACATCAGTCCGCATACATTCCGTCATTCTTTTGCAACACATATGATTGAGGCCGGTGCCGATCTGCGTGCAGTTCAGGAAATGCTTGGCCATGAATCGATCCTCACTACAGAAATTTATACTCACATCGACAGAAGCTATCTTCGCGATACCTTAATAATGTTTCACCCCAGAGCCTGACAAGACCTTCTCAGATCTTGCCGGCGTAACCGTAGGAAAATTCGTTTCTGAAATTCAATTTTTAATATTAACTTTGCGGCTAATTTTGCAAAAACAATAATTTAATCTTATCTCAAATCAATAAAATTATGTCACAAGTTAAAAGAGTCTACTCCTTCGGAAAGAAAACTGCAGAAGGCAAAACCGACATGAAAAACCTCCTTGGAGGTAAAGGTGCTAACCTTGCTGAAATGTGTCTGTTAGGACTACCTGTTCCTGCCGGTTTCACAATTACAACTGAAGCTTGTAATGAGTATTACAAGAATGATTGTACTCTTCCGGCAGAATTAATGCCTGAAGTATGGGCAGCAATGAAGAAGACTGAAGAAACCATGAACATGAAGTACGGAGATGCTGAGAATGCATTGCTCGTATCATGCCGTTCAGGTGCCCGCAGCTCTATGCCTGGTATGATGGACACAGTTCTTAACATTGGTCTTTGTTCAGCCACTATCCCTGGTTTCCTCAAGAAAACCAATAATCCTCGTTTCGTATGGGATTCATATCGTCGTCTTATCATGATGTATGCCGACGTTGTTATGGAGAAAGCAGAAGGAATTGACCTTGGCGAAGGAAAAGGAATACGTAAGCAGCTTGATGAAAAACTTGACGAGTTTAAGAAAGAAAAAGGCTACAAATCTGATACAGAAATAACTGCTGATGAACTGAAATTCCTTTCAGAAGAATTCAAGAAGATAGTGGTAAAAGTTCTTGGAAAACCTTTCCCTGACGATGCTAAAGAACAGCTTGAAGGCAGTATCAAGGCAGTATTCAAGAGCTGGAATGGTAAAAAGGCTGTATCATACCGTCGTATCGAAGGTATTCCTGATGATTGGGGAACAGCTGTAAACGTTCAGGCAATGGTATTCGGAAACATGGGTGATACATCTGCAACAGGTGTTGCATTTACCCGTAACCCTGCAACAGGCGACAACCTTTTCTATGGTGAATGGCTTGTAAATGCTCAGGGCGAAGACGTGGTGGCAGGTATCCGTACCCCAAGCCCGCTTAATGATGATACAAAAAATGATCAGAACAAGCATCTTCACAGTATGCAGGAAGCAATGCCCGGAACTTATAAGGAACTCTGGGATATCCGTAACATACTTGAGAAGTCGTTCCACGACATGCTTGATATAGAATTCACAATTCAGGAAGGTACTCTCTATATGTTACAGTGCCGCGCAGGTAAAAGAACCGGAACTGCTGCACTCAACATGGCAATGGATATGCTTCATGAAAAACTTATCGATGAAAAAACAGTTGTTATGCGCGTTGACCCTGTTCAGCTCGACGAACTTCTGCATCCTATCTGCGACCCAACGGCAGAAAAGAAAGTTACCGCAATTGTAAAAGGCTTACCTGCAGGTCCAGGTGCCGCAGTTGGAAAAGTTGTGTTCACAGCTGAAGACGCAGTTGCATGGTTCCGCAAAGGTGAAAAAGTTATTCTCGTTCGCGAGGAAACCAACCCGGAAGACGTTGAAGGAATGCGTGCTGCTGAAGGTATCCTTACCGCCCGTGGTGGTATGACCTCACATGCTGCACTTGTTGCACGCGGCTGGGGAAAATGCTGTATAGTAGGTGCAGGCGGACTTCATGTTGATGCTGCCAAAAAAACTGTTAAGATAACCGGTACCGACCTTATACTTAAAGAAGGTGATACTATTACACTCAACGGTACAAAAGGAAATGTATATAACGGAGCTATAACACTCATGGATGCAACTGAAAATCCACGTTTTAAAGAGTTTATGGTTATCGTTGACAAGTATCGTAAAATGGGTGTCCGCACAAACGCTGAAACTCCTGAAGATGCTGTAATAGCACGTAATTATGGTGCAGAGGGTATCGGACTTTTCCGTACAGAGCATATGTTCTACGGCAAGGGTTCAGAACAGCCACTGTTCGTCCTCCGCAAGATGATCCTCAGCGCAAATGAAACTGAGCGCAGAAAAGCTCTTGATGAACTCTTCTCATTTGTTAAAAAAGACATGAAAGCCACTATGGCTGCTATGGACGGACTGCCAGTTACTTTCAGGCTTCTTGATCCTCCTCTTCATGAGTTTGTACCACAGGGGGCAGAAAAACAGGAAGAACTTGCCAAAGCTCTCGGAATTAAAAAAGAAGATGTTGCAAAACGCGGGGAAGCTTTACATGAGTCAAACCCGATGATGGGACACCGTGGAGTACGTCTTGGAATTACCTATCCTGAAGTGACTGAAATGCAGATCCGCGCTATGCTCGAGTCTTCTGTTGAGCTCACCAAAGAAGGTAAGAAACCTTATCCTGAATTAATGGTTCCTGTTACATGCGAAGTCGGAGAACTTGACTACACTAAAAAAGTGTTCGACAAAGTAATGGAAGAACTCTGCGCTAAATACGGAGTAAAATCTATCGCATGCAAATATGGTACAATGATTGAAATTCCACGTGCTTGTCTGCTCGCAGACCGTATGGCCAAAACCGCTGAATTCTTCTCATTCGGAACCAACGACCTCACACAGATGACATTCGGATTCAGCCGTGATGATACAGGTGGTTTCCTTCATGATTATCTTGATAAAAAAATCCTTGCTTCAGATCCTTTCCAGACTATTGATCAGGACGGCGTCGGACAGTTAATCAAAATGGCTGTTGAAAAAGGACGTGCAACCCGACCAGATCTTAAGGTAGGTATCTGCGGTGAACAGGGCGGTGATCCGGCTTCAGTTGAATTCTGCTTCAAAGCCGGACTTACCTATGTCAGCTGCTCACCTTTCAGGGTTCCAATTGCCAGACTTGCAGCCGCTCAGGCTTCAATCAAATTTGGAAAATAACTGATTACAAAAATTTTCTAATACAAAAGGGACATGCTTACGCTTGTCCCTTTTTCCTTTTCATGGCTGATCCGTCTAACCTTATAGTAAAAAAGTAAATCCCTTTAACAATACTAAGACCTCTGAAAAGTAATCTACCCTATTAGCTTATGAATTATAATTAGAAAAATTTGAGCTATATTTCGAAATCATTTAAGCTAAGAATTCCGTACCAGTTATTTATTGATTCAGAAACCAAACTACTTAAAATGATCGAGACCGGGGATTTATTAAATTATGGTATTCAGGATGTTAAAGAGATCCTTTACAATCCCACTTATAATGTACTCTTTGCTGAGGAGACGAAACCCGGACTGGAAGGCTGTGAGAAGGGTATTATTACCAGAAGCGGAGCGGTTGCAGTCGATACCGGAATCTTTACCGGGCGATCACCAAAGGACAAATACGTCGTTCTCGACGATAAAACGAAAGATACAGTCTGGTGGAAGTCCGAAAAAGCCAAGTTCTCCGATAACAAACCCATAACTCTTGAGATATGGAATCATTGTAAGAATATTGCACTTAAGCAATTGTCGGGAAAAAGGCTTTTCGTAGTGGACTGCTACTGCGGGGCAAATAAGAATACCAGACTTAAAGTAAGGTTTATCCTTGAAGTAGCATGGCAGGCTCATTTTGTCAAAAACATGTTCATCAGGCCTGAAGAAGATGAGCTGGAAAATTTCATACCCGATTTCACTGTATTGAATGCTTCAAAAGCTAAAAACCCGGACTGGCAGGAACAGGGTCTCAATTCTGAGAATTTTGTCTTCTTCAACCTTACCGAAGGAATGCTTGTGATCGGCGGAACCTGGTATGGGGGTGAAATGAAAAAAGGGATCTTCTCAATAATGAATTATTATCTGCCTCTCAAGGGAATAGCCTCAATGCACTGTTCAGCGAATGTCGGTAAGAATGGAGATACTGCTATCTTCTTCGGACTCTCTGGAACAGGAAAAACAACACTTTCAGTCGATCCCGCGCGAGCCCTTATTGGCGACGACGAACATGGCTGGGATGATGAAGGCGTTTTCAACTTTGAAGGTGGGTGTTATGCAAAATGTGTCAGATTAAGCAAAAAAAATGAACCCGACATATTTAATGCCATCAGACGTGATGCACTCCTTGAAAACCTGGTGGTCCTTTCAGACGGAACCATTGATTTCAACAACACTTCCAAAACTGAGAATACCAGGGTCTCATATCCCATTTACCACATTAATAATATAGTTAAACCTGTTTCGAAAGCCGGACCAGCAAAAAAAGTAATATTCCTTACTGCTGACGCTTTTGGCGTATTGCCACCTGTCAGCCATCTTACAGAGGAACAGACGCGCTATTATTTCCTTAGCGGATATACAGCAAAAGTTGCCGGAACTGAAAGAGGTATTGTCGAACCTGTTCCATCATTTTCTGCATGCTTTGGCGCTACATTTCTGATGCTCGATCCGATAATTTATGCTAATGAGCTTACAAGGAAAATGAAGCTTTTTAATGCTGACGCATGGTTGATTAACACAGGTTGGATGGGTGGACCATACGGTACAGGAACAAGAATTGACCTTCCGTCAACCCGACTAATTGTAAATGCTATTCTCGATGAATCAATAAAAAATTATGAGTTTGTGACTCTGCCTGTTTTTAATCTGAAGATCCCGACAGAAGTTCAGGGAGTGGATCCGAATATCCTTGATCCTGTAAAAGTGTGGGAATCTCCTGGCAGGTGGCGTATTGCTGCAACTGATCTGGCACTGAAGTTCATAAATAACTTCAGCAAATTCACTGTCAACAGGGAGAGTGCCGGACTGGTCAGCTCAGGTCCTGTTATCTGAAAATAACGGGATTTATTTTTATTGTTATATTTGCCAACTTAATTTTTCATTTCGAAGTATGAACATACTGTATACAGTACTAGCCATTGTTATAGCGTATCTGTTGGGATCAATTCCTTCTGCAGTCTGGATAGGCAAGAAATTTCACAATATTGATGTCAGGGAACATGGAAGCGGAAACGCAGGCACCACAAACACTATCAGGGTGCTTGGATGGGCTACTGGCATTCCTGTTCTTCTTATTGATCTTTTAAAGGGATGGCTGGCAGCTATGCTGCCTGTTTTCTTTCATCTTTCACCTCATGGGACAGCTATGCTGACCGATCTTCAACTGCTGACAGGAGTCATTGCAATTGTCGGACACATATTTCCAATTTTCGCGCAATTCAGGGGTGGTAAAGGAGTTGCCACTGTATTCGGCGTCTTCCTTGCGCTACAGCCTTTACTTACAGTATGTGTGATAGGTGTTTTTCTGATTGTGTTATTCTTAACCGGTATTGTTTCGGTATCGTCAATGACTGCAGGATTATCTTTCCCAATTCTGCTCTTCCTTTTCTTCGATACACCATCAATTCTTTTCAAAATCTTCTCAGTAGTTACTGCGATAGCCCTCCTTATTACCCACAGGAAAAACATTGGCAGAATCCTGAAGGGAGAAGAAAAGAAGCTTATTAATTTCAGGAAAAAGAATAAAAATCAGGAGAATTAACCACATAGTTACACGGTTAACTGTTTACTGTTTACTGTTTACTATTCAGTCTTACTAGAATTGTTCCAGCAACTCAATCCTCTTTTCAATAGGCGGGTGAGTGGCAAACAGTGAATTGAGCGAGAAACCGGTTTTCTTTTCTGCTACCTGCGGATTTTCAATAAACATTTGAGCAATATCCTTTCTTTTAACAGCTTCAATGGTCGAATCAGTTGATATTTTCCTTAACGCGGATGCCAGTGCAAGGGGACGGTGAGTCAGTTCAGCAGAACCAGCATCAGCCAGAAATTCGCGCTTCCGTGATAAAGCAAACCTGAGCAATGAAGATATAAGATAGCCAACAAGTGCCAGCGCCAGGGCAATCAGAATTGCTGCTCCACCACCGTCTTTTTTACTTCTGCCACCTCCTCCGAACTGCAGAGTGCGGAAGATTGCCTGTGAAATAAAAGCAAAGATCCCTACAAAAATTATTGAAATTATCAGCAGTCTGACATCCCTGTTTCTGATATGAGTCAGTTCATGGGCAATGACAGCCTCCAGCTCTTCATCATTAAGTTTTTCTATTATCCCTTTTGAAAGGGATATAGAAAATGATTTCTGATCAATTCCACTGGCAAAGGCGTTCAGCGAGTCGTCATCTATAATGTTGATTTTGGGAGTTCTCATCCCGGTTGAGATGCAAAGGTTCTCCACCAGGTTATAGACTCTTTTGTTTTCACTTCTCTCAAGTGGTTTTGAGTCGGTGGCAACCCTTATCATAGCCGAATGGGAAAACCAGGCAATTATGAACCACACTGTGACGCCAACTATGATAAATGGAGCGACAATAAAAAGGCTATGGTTTACCTGACTTATAGAAAAAGTTGTATCAGACCGCATGGCCATAAATAAAAAGAAGAGCCATGTCAGCACGAAAAAGATAACAGGGAACAACACCAGCAGTATAACCGAATTGGAATTATTCCTCCATATCTGGCTCTGCAGACCAAAATACTTCATATTGTCAGAACTGGATTTTCGGAGGTTGCTCTGCTTCAGCTCTCTGAGCACCAAGTTCGAACATCGGTTCGCGCTTGAAATTAAACAATGTGGCAATCAGGTTCGATGGGAACAACTCGGTTGCGACATTAAGCTCCTTGGTAGCTGAGTTAAAGAATCTTCTGGCAGCAGCAATTTTATTTTCCACATCTGAAATCTCATTCTGCAGGTCGAGAAAATTCTGGCTTGCCTTAAGATCAGGATAAGCCTCAACCGAGACTTTTAATCCTTCAAGAGCGGTTGTCAGCTTATTTTCAGCTTCAATCTTATCATTAATGGTAGTCGCCTTCATGGCATTGGTACGTGCTTCGGTGATATCTGTAAGCACACCGCGTTCGTGACCCATATAGCCCTTAACTGAATCGACAAGCTGTGGAATTAGATCATGCCTCTGTTTGAGTTGAACATCCACGTCAGCAAAAGCCTGTTCACGGTTATTCCTAAGCTTTACAAGCCTGTTGTATAAGGAAACAACCATTAGTACAGCAATAACTATGACTGCAAGAAAAAATAGTACAATTATCATCTCAGTTTATTTTAATTATTTTTAATCCAACATCTGAATTCAGCCAAATTATAATAATAAAGATAATTATATTTACTATAATTATAATGCGTATTATGCCAATTTTAATCAATTGATACTCACAAACCATTAATGTTATCTGATATGGAAAAAAGTTTAAAAGGAACAAAAACAGAACAAAACCTGCTGAAAGCTTTTGCAGGTGAATCACAGGCAAAGAACAGGTATGAATTTGCAGCCAAGGTTGCAAAAGAAGAGGGTTTTGAACAGATTTCCGGCATCTTTCTTGCAACAGCAGCCCAGGAACAAACACATGCCAAGAGATTCTTCAGGTTTCTTGAAGGCGGAATGGTTGAAATAACAGCAAAGTACCCTGCTGGTAAAACCGAAACAACAAAAGACAACCTGCTTGCTGCTGCTGAAGGTGAACATGAGGAATGGAGTGACCTTTATCCCTCTTTTGCGAAAACTGCTGAAGAAGAGGGCTTCCCCGGTGTCGCGACAGCTTTCAAAGCAATAGCTGTTGCAGAAAAAGCACATGAAGAAAGATACAGAAAACTGCTTGAAAATGTAATGCAGGATAAAGTATTCCAGCGCGACGATAAAGTATTCTGGTATTGCAGACATTGCGGTTACGTACATTTCGGAACCAAACCGCTGAAAAATTGTCCGGCGTGTCTGCATCCTGAAGCTTATTTTGAGCTTCTTCCAAATAATTACTAGAAATGATTGATGGGAAAAATTGCCTGGAACTTATTAAAAGCCGGCAGAGCGACAGAAAATACAGTGACAGGCAAATCGAGAAGGAGAAACTTGACAGGATATTGGATGCAGGATGCATGGCTCCTTCAGCCTGCAATGCACAACCATGGAAATTTATTGTAGTTAATGGACCTATATTGCTCTCAGGTCTGGCGGAAGCTTCTTCCGCCAGACTACTGGGAATGAATAGTTTTGTAACCCAGGCACCGGTTATCATTGTGATAGTCAGGGAAAAACCTAATTTGTCGTCGAAGATCGGCGCTCATATAAAAGACAAAGACTTTTCACTGTTTGATATTGGCATAGCCACAGAGAACATCTGTCTGCAGGCCACAGCTGAAGGAATCGGATCATGCATCATCGGATGGTTCGATGAAAAACAGATCAGAAAACTCCTCGCAATTCCAAAATCCAAACGTGTTGAACTGATAATAACTCTCGGTTATTCTCTGAGCGATAAGCGTGAGAAAAGAAGAAAACCGAGGGAAGAGACTGTGTCGTATAATAAGTATTGAAACTGCCCCCCTGCCTTTATTATTTTGCCCCCCTGCCCCCCTAAAGGGGGGTAAAAAGTTCTATTTCAGCAATTCCAGCGCCTCTTTTATCCTCTTAACAGCTTCAATAAGCAGTTCATCGGAAGTTGCATATGAAATCCTGAGGCACTCAGGTGCGCCAAAAGCATCTCCGCCCACAGTGGCAACCCTGGCTTTATCGAGAAGGTATAGTGCCAGATCATCGGAATTGTTGATTTTTGTTTCTCCGTCAGTCTTCCCGAAATAAGAGCTCACATCAGGCATGACATAAAAAGCTCCTTCAGGAATACTTACTTTAATTCCGTCTATCTCCTTCAGCAAACCGCATATTAAATCGCGCCGGCGAAGGAATGCAGCTTTCATTATCTTTTGTGATTCTCCTGTACCCTGAACAGCCGCCAGAGCTGCTCTTTGTGCAATGGAACAGACACCCGAGGTAAATTGCCCCTGTAACTTGTTACAGGCTTTAGCAATCCATAGAGGTGCACCGATATATCCTATGCGCCAGCCTGTCATGGCATATCCTTTTGAAACGCCATTGACGGTGATCACCCTGTCGTAGATGAAATCAAAGCTGGCGAGACTAACATGCTCACCGTTGAAAATTATATGCTCATAGATCTCATCTGATATTACAAATACCCCTTCATACTTTTCAATTACCCTTGCAATTTTTTCCATCTCGCTCTTGCTGTAAACCATTCCTGTGGGATTGGAAGGGGAATTGAAGATTATCAGCCGGGTTCTGTCGGTAATCGCTTCTTCAAGCTGACCGGCACTGATCTTGAAATTATTTTCAATACTCGCCTTAATGACTACCGGTTTTCCCTCAGCAATCACAACCTGATCATAATAGCTTACCCAATACGGCGCCAGGATTATTACCTCATCACCCGGATTCACGAGTGATAAAATGACATTTATTAAAGAGTGCTTCCCTCCTGCTGATACTATTATCTGATCAGGCGAATAGTTAATATGGTTCTCAACCATAAACTTTTTTGAGATAGCTTCCCTGAGATCAGTATAACCTGGCACAGGAGGATATTTCGAATAATTATCATCAATAGCCTTTTTCGCTGCCTCCTTAATATAATCGGGAGTGTTGAAATCGGGTTCCCCCAGACTAAGGCTTATAATATCAATGCCTTTTGCTTTTAATTCCCTGCTCTTCTGAGCCATCGCAAGTGTCTGGGAGACTGATAGGGATTTAACCCTGTCGGATAAATATTCCATATGATGAAGTATGTATTAAACACTTTAAAAGTACCCGATAAAAGTAGGAACTAAAAATGGAAAAACATAACTACTTTAACCACAAAGGACACTAAGGAAAACACAAAGGCACGCTAAGGAACAAAAAAGACATTTCGTTCTCTCAAATATTACTTTGTGTCCCTTTGTGCGATACTTTGTGCTCCTTTGTGGTAAAAAAGATATAAAGAATCAATTTCTTTACGAACTTTACGTTTAATGAAAAACAGATTTACTGAGTCAATAAATATAATTAGATTTATATAAATATTAATCAAATGGAAGCTATAGCAGATATCCTGAAAATCACCATCCCGGCATTGATCGTATTCTTCACGGCATGGCTTGTTCTTAAAAATATGATTTCAAATGACCAGGACAAGAGAAGACAGGAGCTCATTTTGCAGAACAACCGTACAGTTACCCCTATAAAGCTCCAGGCATACGAAAGAGTTGTCCTCTTTCTTGAGAGGATATCACTTGAATCATTACTGGTGAGGGTCAGCACCCCGGATATGTCGGCACAACAGCTTCATTCAGCTATGCTTACTACCATCAGGAGCGAATTTGAACACAATCTCTCCCAACAGATCTATATGAGCCAGCAGGCCTGGGAAGTTGTAAGGAACGCCCGTTCAAATATGATAAAGATTATCAACAGTGAAGCTGAGAAACTGAAGCCCGATTCAACAGGAATGGCTTTCAGCAAGATGCTACTTGAAAAAATCATGGAACTGGAAAAAGAACCGACAAGGGCAGCAATAGACTTTGTTAAAGCTGAAATCGGGAGGATGATATAAGGAAGGTTGCAAGGTGCAAGGTGCAAGGTTTTATTTCACCCTGCAACCTGCAACCTGCAACCTGCAACTCTTAAAGCAAGTCTACGCTTCTCTTAACGAAGCTGCTGAGTTCTTCTCCCCTGAGCATATTATTAGCCAGCAATGCAAGATCAATAAGCTGTTTAACAACCTTATTTCCTGTACCGAAAGCTTCGAGAATGTCTTTCCTTTTATTTTCCACTTCAGAGAGCTCTTTCTTTAACTTTTCAAGATCATCCTTTTCAACCTGGCTGACCTCATCGCTCTTCTTTTTCTTATGTTCCTGCTCCATAAAGTCGATTTCTTCCTTTATTCTCTTTCTCTCAGTGTTATTTTCAGCAAGCTTTGTGCCCTCCTGTACCTGGAGGTCTTCAGATATCTTTGTGACCACCTGATGATTGGGATTAACTACTAAATTATAACTATCAGGAAGCTCACCATAAAAATTCATTCCGCCTCCCATCTGCGCCATATCTTTCATCCTGCGCATAAATTCCGACTGGGTGATTATCACCGGGGCATCATTTTCATCGAGATTCTCAATAACAACATTATAGATCTCTTTTGATTTTCCCTTCACTTCAAAAACGCTCTTCAGATCCTCCTTCTGCTCATCATTCAGTTTCGAATCACGTACTTCATCTTTCAAAATAAGTTTATCGACAACATCCGAATCAACCCTGACGAACCTGATATCCTTAAGCTTGGTTTCGAGCTGATTTATCAGATGAACATCGAGCTGACCATCGAGAAGCAGAACATCATATCCCTTGCTTTTTGCCTTGTCGATATAAGTAAACTGATCTGTTTTGTTTGTGGAATACAGATAGATAAGCGTATTGTGCTTGTCGGTCTGATTCTCTTTTATTATTTTCTCATACTCTTCAAAAGTAAAGTACTTATCGTCAGTGTTTTTCAGAAGAGCAAATTTCGAAGCTTTTTCATAGAATTTCTCATCAGTTATCATCCCATACTCAATGAAAAGCTTGAGGTTGTCCCATTTCTTTTCAAACTCTTCCCTGTTATTCTTGAATATGTCATTAAGCCTGTCGGCGACTTTTTTGGTTATGTGGCTTGAGATCTTCTTCACATTTGAATCGCTCTGAAGGTAGCTTCTTGATACATTAAGAGGAATATCCGGTGAATCTATAACACCATGAAGCAGTGTCAGGAACTCAGGAACGATTCCTTCAACAGAGTCGGTAACGAAAACCTGGTTGCAATACAACTGGATTTTATTCTTCTGGATCTCAATGTTGCTTTTAATCTTGGGGAAATACAGAATTCCGGTAAGCTTGAAAGGATAATCAACATTCAGATGAATATAAAACAAAGGATCATCACCCGATGGATAAAGCTCCCTGTAGAACTTCTTGTAATCTTCTTCTTTAAGATCAGCTGGTTTTAGTGTCCAGGCTGGTTTGGTGTTATTGATTATTTTATCCCTGTCTGTCTCAATAGATTTCCCGTCTTTCCATTCAGTTTCTTTTCCGAAAGCGATCTCAACAGGAAGAAACTTACAGTATTTTTTCAGCAACTGTTCAACTTTTCCGTCTTCAAGAAAGTCTTTTGATTCCTTATCAATATAAAGAATAACATCAGTCCCGGTTTTTTCCTTTTCTACTTCTTCAATTGTGAATTCAGGACTTCCGTCACAGGTCCATTTTACGGCAGGAACTCCTGCCTGGTATGACTTTGTAATTACCTCAACTTTGTCAGACACCATAAATGAAGAATAGAATCCCAGACCAAAGTGTCCTATAATAGAATTTGCCTGATCCTTATATTTATCGAGGAAATCATTTGCACTTGAGAATGCAATCTGGTTCAGGTATTTATCAACCTCTTCCTTTGTCATACCTATCCCACTGTCGGAGACTTTTATTGTTTTTTTCTTCTTGTCGACCGAAACCCTTATCGTTGTGTCGCCCAGATCACCTTTAAAATCACCTGCAGAAGCCATAGTTTTCAGTTTCTGCGTAGCATCCACCGCATTTGAAATAAGCTCACGAAGAAAAATCTCATGATCAGAATACAGGAATTTCTTAATAATCGGGAAAATGTTCTCAGTTGTTACTCCAATNTTTCCGGTTTCCATATAATATATTTTAATAGTTATACATATATAATCTGCCCATTCCTTTCAAAAGGTATGCCGTAAACTTATAACTGACAAATAGTCATAAATAACGGTTCAATCAAGCTCATTTCAGCAGATAAAAAAAGTTCACAGATAAATTATTGAGCAGATCAGAAATACTGGGGAAATCTAAAGTAAGCTATGAGGAGTGAAATAATGGCAAGAAGAAGAAATCCGAGCAACATATAAACTGAAATCATGCTCCTTTTTCTGAATATTGCGATCCCATTCTCACTGATTAGCTTTTTAACCGAATTATGGATACGTAGAATAGAATTGGCATTCTTCGGAATATAGGCATCAATATTGAACTTTACACTCTTTCTGATATCTTCCATCCTGTCGTGCGGACCAAGCAATATCATACCAATGCCCGGGTTTATTCTTTTTATATCCTGTGTAAGATGATCGATGAATTCAAACTGCTCTGAGGTATCATGAAGACCAAGAATTGCTATCCTGCAGCCCTTATTCTCTTTCTCCTGTTCAATCCGGGCAATAAATTCCTCCCTGGTCTGAAATGATTCAACCCGATACCTCGACAAATCAGCAAATTTCTTCTTCACATCATCAGTAAACCCTCGATGATCATCATAACAGAAAATATACGTCTTTAAATTTTTTGGCATATCGTACTACTGTTTACTGTTCTACTTATTCCTGGCGTCCACATTAAGCTTCAGCTTCCAAACTTCTCCTTTGTAGTCATAAGTATCGAAGGAATAATCGGGACCATAGTATTGCCGGTCTTCCTTATGTGCTGACGATAGTGGTGCAAGGTGATCGAAAATGACCGAAGTGTCTGATCTGAACCTTAGCGTCATCATCGCATTTGAAGCATATTCCAAAACAACCCTGAACTTTCTTTCCTCTCCCGATTCAAACCACTTTCGCCCGAAGAGAATTGAATCATCATTCTTAAAATCCACGATATCAATTATTTTTCTGCTGATCTCCGGGTTGCCATAATCAATTCCGAGTAAGACCCAACAACGGTGTCCATCTGTTACCACAGGCCTCAGATCATAATATAAAGCGCCGTACCAGTCTCGTTCAGTATATGTTGTGTCGGTCTTAACCGGATTTCCGTTATAGTTAGCAGAGAGCCTGTAAATTTCATTTGGCCTCCCCCCGGTCCCCTTTTTTATAAAATAACAGAAGTATCTGCCAGGCTCATTTTCCAGCACCATGTTCCATGTTATTATCTTAAGAAGCGAATCCGGACTGGTTATCTGCCCCATGTACCTGAGACTGGTAAACCTATGATTAAAAACCGAGTCGGATGCTACATAACTGTCAAGAATTGTCCTGATTGAGTCATTTATCAATACCCTGTCATTATCGTTATAATTATCGATCAGACTATTGAATAATCCTTCAAGGGCATCTGAGGCATTCGGGGGCTTTACCTGGCTATTTACCGTGCCTGTGGATATGCAACCAAAAATAATCAGGTATATGAAGAGCGCTTTCATATTGAGTTTGCCTTATTTACCGCATCATCCAAAAGCTGTTTAAGCAGACTGCATGCCTCAATCACCTCCTTCTCAGTAATAATGAGAGGCGGGGCAATCCTGAAAGCGTCACCGTTGAAAAGAAAATAATCAAGCACCAGTCCAAAATCAGGAGCATGCGCTACTATATAAGGAATATAAGATGGTTCGGTAATTTTTACAGCCAGAAACAGACCTTCGCCTCTTACTTCTTTAATCAGTGGATGCTTTAGTTCGTTTCTGAAGACAGCTGACATTAACTGTGATCTCTCCACAAGCTCTTCTTCAATTATTACTTCAAGAGATGCAAGTCCGGCTGCACAGCTAACAGGATGTCCCCCAAAAGTAGTGATGTGTCCGAGTGACGGATTTGTTACAAGCGATGACATGATTTCTGATGAAGAGATGAAAGCGCCCAATGGCATTCCTCCTCCAAGGGCTTTTGCAAGAAGCAAAATATCGGGTACAACGCTGAACCTGTCAATCGCAAACATATGGCCCAGACGTCCAAAACCTGTCTGAATTTCATCAAAAATAAGTAAGGCACCTGTAGCATTGCATTTATCCCTGAGCTTCAACAGAAATTCGTTTTCAGGAAAAATAATTCCTGCTTCCCCCTGGACGGGTTCTGCTATTACACAAGCTGTAGAAGAAGTTATTGAATCGAGAGAATGTTCATCATTAAATTCCACCCCGAATGTGTCGGGCAAGAGAGGCCTGAATGCATTACGGTAATGTTCGCTTCCCTGGATGCTGAGAGGGCCATGGG
>JGI20214J51088_10001017_pt1 | contig 19081 bp, 14 predicted proteins | sample WetSurMetagenome_FD_51088 | JGI IMG/M metagenome (IMG submission 51088) | reverse complement strand
CGCTGAACTGGACCAGCCTTACCCGCGGCCCGATGGGGATTCCCGGCATCCCGCCGCCGACTATCGGCGGGTACAGCTTCAACAGCAACCGGGACTTCTTCTACCTCATCCTGGCGCTCAACGTGGTGATGGTCTTCGTGGTGTCGCGGCTCATGGCGTCGCGGGTGGGACGCGCGTTCATTGCGATCCGGGAGGACGAGGTTGCCGCCCAGTCCGCCGGGATCCCGCTCTTTCACACCAAGGTTCTCTCCTTCGTCGTCTCGACGGTCATGGCGGGAGTGGCGGGCGCCTTCTTTGCCCACCACGCGCGTTTTGTCAGCGCCGACTCGTTTCGCCTGGACGAGACCTTCGTTGTGCTGACCATGCTCATCGTCGGAGGGATGGGGACGCTCATCGGGCCGATCATCGGTGCCGTGTTCCTGGTCATCTTCCCGGAGGCCGCGCGTTTTCTATCGCACTATCGGGAGATCGTGTACGGGGCCATCCTGATCCTGGTGATTCTCTTCCGACCGGAAGGCATCGCGGGGATCCCTGGAATCATTCATTCCCCNATCAAGAAGAAGGCCGCCTTGGCGACGCCCCAGGGAGGCGCGGCGTGATGAGTAATATCCTCGAGGTCCGCTCGCTGAGCATGAATTTCGGCGGTCTGGCAGCGCTCAAGCAAGTCGATTTCGGCGTGGGGGAGGGGGAGGTCGTCGGGTTGATCGGGCCCAACGGGGCCGGCAAGACGACCATGTTCAACTGCCTGAGCGGTTTCCTCACGCCGAGCAATGGCGACGTGCTTTTCCGGGGGACCTCCGTCATGCATCTCGCTCCCCACCAGATCACCGCGCTCGGCATGACCCGGACGTTCCAGACGAGCCGAGTCTTCAAGCGCATGACCGTGATGGACCACATGATGGTGGGCGCGCATCTCCACCAGCGGGCCGGCTTCTGGGCTGGAGTGTTCCGGCCCGGCTGGGTCGNCCGCGAGGAGGCAGACGCCCGGGCGCACGGCCTGAAGACGCTGGAACTGTTTGGGGAGGACCTCCTGCCGTGTCTCGACGACTACGCCGACACCCTGTCGTACGCCAACAAGCGCCGGCTGGAGATCGCCCGCGCGCTGGCGGCCGAGCCCAAACTTCTGTTGCTTGACGAGCCGACGGCGGGCATGAACCCGCACGAGAGCGCAGCCGTGGTGCAGCTCATGCGGACGATCCAGAAGGCCGGCGTGACGGTGCTCCTCATCGAGCACGATATGAAGGTGATCATGGGAGTGTCGGATCGCATCGTGGTCCTGGACCACGGGGAGAAGATCGCGGAAGGCTTGCCGGAGGCGATCCGGCGGAACGAGGCGGTGATCCAGGCCTATATGGGGAGGCGGCACGCCAGTGCTTGAACTGAAAAGCGTCTCGACCCGCTACGGACAGGTGCAGGTCCTGTGGGATGTGTCGCTGACGGTCGGCGACGGAGAGTTGGTGTGCCTGCTCGGCCCCAACGCGGCCGGTAAGTCCACCACGATGAAGACCATCCTGGGCCTGGTTCACGCCTTCGCCGGCGAGGTGAGCTTTGGCGGAGAGCGGATCGACCGGTTGCGTCCCGCCGACGTCGTGCGCGCCGGAATTGCACCCGTGATGGAAGGCCGCCGAATCTTCCCCGAGCTGACGGTGTACGAAAACCTGCTCATGGGGGCATACACGCGGACCGACGCCGCGGGGATCCGCGAGGACATAGACAAGGTTTACGAGCGGTTCCCGGTGCTTCGCGAGCGGCGAGGCCAACTGGGCGGGACCCTCTCGGGCGGCGAGCAGCAAATGCTGGCCATCGGACGGGCGCTCCTGGCGCGGCCCAAGCTCCTGATCATGGACGAGCCGTCCATGGGGCTGTCCCCCTTGTACGTCGAGAAGACATTCGACATCATCCAGGATCTGAACCGTCAGGGGATCGCCGTGCTGCTGGTGGAGCAGAACGCCAACATGGCCCTCACCATCGCCCATCGAGGGTATGTGCTCCAGACGGGCCGGGTGGTGCTCGAAGACTCGGCCCGCGGGCTGCTGAACCACCCTATGATGAAGTCCTCGTATCTCGAAATGTGAGAGGGAGACGGGGGGAGTGGGTAACAAGGTGGGTGCGATCCCCCCATCACCCCCTCAGTAGATCACGTACGAAAAGGAGTATCGATGAACAAGATAGAGCGAGTCCGCGCGGCAATAGCCGGGCAACCGGTGGACCATCCGCCCATGACCATCTGGTATCACTTCGGCAACCAGCATTCCTCAGCCGAAGTCACCGCTCAGGTGCATCTGGAGTTCTTCGCCCATTACGACCTCGACCTGCTCAAGCTCATGAACGATTTCGACTATCCCAACCCTCCCGGCCACGAGGTGATGGCGACACCGGCGGATCTGCAGCGGCTGGAGCGGTTCGAGGTGACGAAGAGCCCCTTCGGCGCCCAGTTGCAAGCCGTCGAGCGGATCGCCAAGGCACTCAAGGGGAAAGCGCTCTTCGTGGACACGATGTTCAACGCCTGGAACACGCTGCGCCGGAATCTCACCAAAGAAGCCACCGAGCCGCTGATGAGCACGCATCCCGAAGCGGTGGAGCGGGCGCTGGGCGTGATTAACGAAAACTTGATCGCCTATGCGCTGGCCACGCTGGAGCGCGGCGCCGCAGGGATATTCTTGTCGGTTCCCGCCAGCGAGGAGTTTGTCACCCGCGAGCAGTACGAACGATTCATGCGCCCCCTTGACCTCGCGCTGCTGAATGCGGTCCGCGGGAAGGGGGAATGCCATATCCTGCACGCACACGGTGCGAAACTCTATCTGGACCGACTGCTCGAATATCCCGCGCACGTCCTGTCGTGGGCGGATCTGAACGGCGGTCCCAGCATCGCGGAGGCGCGTCGGCGGACCCCCCTGACGCTGATGGGTGGTATTGACCACGTGAAGTTCCCGTACTCGTCCGCGACGCTCCTCCGGGCGCAAGTGGCAGCCGCGAGAGCGCAGGCAGGCGAGACGAAGTTCATCCTCGCCCCGGGCTGCTCCGTCGCCACCTACAGCTTCCCGCCCCTGATCCAGGCGGTGCGGGACGCCGCACGGCGGTGAGTCGGTCGGGCCCGTTCCTGGTGGCGCTGGACATCGGGACGGGATCGGTTCGCGCCCACCTGCTGGACGTTCGCGGGGTGCGGGTCGCGTCGGCGTCGCGCCCCGTTCGGCTGGATCTGGGCGCGGACGGCCGTGCCGAGGTGGATCTCGATCAGATCTGGGGACATGTCTGCGCCGTCCTCCCGGAGATCCTCGACAACATCCTGCCCGGGCAGGTCCTGGCGCTGGGCGTGGCCAGCGCACTGGGGTACGTCCTCCTCGATGCACAGGGACAGCCTTTGGGCGGATCCATTCTCTGGATGGATCGCCGGGCCGGTGTCGAGGCGGCCCAGCTTTCGTCGCTCCTGGACCAGGAGCGGTTCTACCGCATTACCGGCCGCAATCTGGACCCCGAGATCTTCCTGGCCAAGCTCCTCTGGATTCGCCGCCACGAGCCCGAACGGTACGCCCGCACGCGCTGTTTCGTCGGGACCAAAGACGACGTCATCCGCCGCCTGACGGGAGCGATTTCCTCCGACCCGACCCACGCCTCCTATAGCATGCTGTACGACGTGGTCCGGCGGGTGTGGAGTGACGAGGTTCTCTCCGCGACGGGCCTGCCACGGTCAGTCCTTCCGCCCTTGCGGCGCGCCGCCGAGGTGGCGGGCCGCGTCACGCGGGAGGCGGCCTCCTGCACCGGATTGCCTGAGGGGCTCCCGGTCGTGACGGGCGCATCCGACGGAACGGTCGGGTGCCTGGCGGCCGGGATCGCGACTCCGGGAACGGCGGTCAACGTCACCGGGACCAGCGACGTGCTCATGACCGCCGCCACCCATCCGATTCTGGATCCGGAACGGCGAACGCTTCTGAACCCCCATCCGGTGTCCGACGGCTGGATGGTCGGTGGGATCATGGGCATGACCGGTGGCACGCTGAAGTGGTTCGCAGAGACCTGCTGCCGCGATCTGCCCGCGACCGATCGGTACCGCATCCTGGACGCGGAGGCGGCGACGGTCGGCGTCGGCGCTCGGGGCGTCGTCTGCCTGACCGGATTGACTGGTGAGCGCGCGCCCCTCTGGAACCCGCTGGCGCGGGGCGTGCTTTTCGGCCTGGACCTGAGCCATGGGCGGGCCGAGATCGTGCGCGCGATTTTGGAGGGAGTGGCGCTCGGCGTTCGGTCGGTGGCCGAGGTTCTTCAGGAAAGCGGGGTGGAGATCCGCCGGATCCGCGTGGTGGGTGGCGGCGCCGCCAGCGCACTCTGGAACCAGATCCGGGCGGATGCCGTCGGGATCGAGGTGGAGCGGCCGTCGCTAACCGAGGGTACGGCTACGGGGATCGCGTTGCTGGCCGGACTCGGCGTGGGGGTATACCTGGACCTGGCCGAGGCGGCGCACACCATCGCGCCAGTCGAATCGGTGTACGTCCCGGACCCGGCCCGCCATCAGGCGTATGACGCACTGGCGATTGTCCGACGGGTGGTCTACGCGGGCGCGTGTGAGCCCTTCCGTGCGTTGAGTCGGTGGCGGACACAGGCCGAGGGGGCTCCGCTGCCTGACGAGAGGGGTGGGGCGGAACCTCCGAGAGGAGTTCAGTGAACGTCTACCTGTGCGGTCTGATCGGTTCCGGCAAGAGCGCTATCGGCGAACGACTGGCGGCGGGACTTGGCTGGAGGTTCTGCGATCTCGACCGCGAGATGGATCGCGAGCTGGGGTACAGCTTCCACGAGCTCGTGCGCGAACAGGGCTGGCTCGCCTTCCGCGAGCTGGAGTACGCCATCTGCTGCCGGTTCGCACGGGCGAGCAAGAACGTCGTCGCTCTGGGCGGCGGGACGGTTCGATATGCGTGGAATCGGGATATCCTGCGCGGAACCGGCGTCATGATCCTCCTGGAGGCGGACCTCACCGTCCTGGCGGACCGGGTTCGCCGCGCCGATCGGCCGCGGGTGAACCCCGGGGTGTCCCTGGAGGAAGATCTGCAGCGGATCTGGTCGGCGACATCCCACGTCTATCGGGACGCCGCCGATGTGGTGTATCGCACCGATACGGGCGGCACTGTCGAGAGGGAAGTGGAAGAGATCCTGTCTCTCCTCAAGGGACGGGGGGTCGAGTGACGGGCGGCTGGCGCGGCAGGGCGGTTCTAAGACGAGACCGCACGTGTCTTCACGAGGTGAACAGCGACGGTTCCCCGACCCGCATACCCGGCCCCGCCTTCCGCCGGCCATTCGATCCGAAATCCCCGCCGAGGTCACTCCGCGGCCGAGCGTGCTGACGCGCGGGGCGTCGGTGCGGGTGCGACGTCTGGGCCGCCGGACTGGCGGAGCAACTCCAGGAAACGAGCCGTGGTCGGCGCCAACGTCTTGCCGCGGCGGTGAATGATGCCGAGCGGGCGNACCAGCTCCACCATGGTGAGCGGGATTGCCGCCAGGGTGCGATTTCCCACCTCCTTCATGATCGTGGGCCGCGGGAGAATGCTCACGCCCGCGCCCACGGCGATGGCCTGCTTGATGGTCTCGGTGTTGTCGAATTCCATCACCACCTTCGGCCGGGCCTGGTGCTGACGCAGGCACCGGTCGATCGCCTTCCGGATTCGCAGATCGGCATCGAAGGCGACGAAGTTCTCGTCGTTCAGGTCGGCGGGGGCCACGACTCGGCGTCGGGCCAGCCGATGCGAGGGATGGCAGACGAAGACCATCGTCTCGGATCGCCAGGCCAAGAGCGTCAGTGAACGGTTGGCGGGAGCGTAGGAGAGAATGCCCAGGTCCGCCTCGTCGTTTAGGACGGCCTCGACCACCTTGTCCGGGTGCAGGTACTGCAGACGGATGCGCGACTGGGGGTACAGGGACATGAAGCGCCGGGTGTGCTCGCTCATGATATGGATGCCGACAGAATAGATGGCCGCCACCCGAACGCTTCCCGCCACCTGGGTCCTGGCGGAGGCGACCGAGGCGCGAAGCGCTTCGAATTCGTCCAGCAGGGAGCGGGTCCCCTCGTAAAAACGCTGGCCTTCCGGGGTCAGCATGAAGGGTCGTTTGCTGCGATCGATGAGCTGAACCTCCAGATCCGTTTCGAGTTGCTGGATGGCCTGGCTGGCGGCGGACTGGGACACCTGGTTGAACGCCGCGCCCTCGGAGAAGCTGCGCAGGCGCGCGATGTCGCAATAGAGCTTCAGGGCGTCGAGGTTCATAAGGCAGATACCTCCAAAACGCAGGGATGGTGGGATAACGGAGGCGCGGCGCCTCGGGAGCGGGGATAGGCGATCGCCGAACAGTGACAAGGTACTATATAAGTAATTCTGATGTAAAGTATATTTGCTGTTCCGGATAACTTATCTTGACGCCTCCCACCATATTTGCGACACTCGCGACACGTCGTCGAAGGCGGGACGTCGAGTGGAACGGGGGGCGGCGGAGCTGTCGCCGCGGTTGGTGCGGGCAGGCACCTGAAGGAAAGGCAAGGGTATAGCAAGGATGGCGCATCCGGATCTTCCCAGACGGCACGGGCTCTATGATCCCGACTACGAGCATGATAGCTGCGGAGTCGGTTTCGTGGTGGATATCGCGGGTCGCAAATCCCACCGGATCGTCGAGCACGCGCTTACCATCCTCAAGAACCTGCTGCATCGCGGTGCCTGCGGGTGCGAGGCGAACACCGGAGACGGCGCGGGGATCCTGATCCAGATTCCCGATGCGTTTTTTCGGCGCGAATGCGCGCGACTGGGGATCGCACTCCCACGGCCGAAGGAATATGGGGTCGGCATGGTCTGCCTGCCGACGGACGCCAACGACCGGGTAGCGTGCCAAGCCCTGTTTGACCGCATCGTGCGAGACGAGGGGCAAATCCCGCTCGGCTGGCGGGATGTCCGCACCGACCGCGGACCCATCGGCGACACGGCGCGGCGAAACGAGCCGGTCTTCCGCCAGATCTTCATCGGCCGGGGCGGTGCGCTCCGCGACGCGGCGCAGTTCGAGCGTACCTTGTTCCTGATCCGGAAGCGGATGGAGAACGGGATTCTGACGAGCGGCCTTCAGCAGAAGAGCTACTTCTACGTAGGGAGCCTCTCGTGCAATACGATCGTGTACAAGGGGATGCTCTCGGCCGACCAGATCGAGGCATACTTCCCGGACCTGACCGATCCCGCCGTGCAGAGCGCGCTGGCGCTCGTCCACCAGCGCTTCAGCACCAACACGTTTCCGACCTGGTCGCTGGCCCATCCGTTCCGGTATCTGGCCCATAACGGCGAGATCAACACGCTGCGCGGGAACATCAACTGGATGCGCGCGCGCGAGCGGCTGTTCGAATCGGACCTCTTCGGCGAACGGCTCCGCGACCTGCTACCGGTGATCCGCGAGGGCGGCAGCGATTCGGCGATGCTGGATAACGCCCTGGAGATGCTGGTCATGTGCGGCCGCTCGCTCCCGCATGCGGTGATGATGCTCATCCCCGAAGCGTGGAACAAGCACGAGAGTATGAGCGCGGACAAGAAGGCATTTTACGAGTATCACTCCTGCCTGATGGAGCCGTGGGACGGCCCCGCCTCCATCTCGTTCACGGACGGGACCGTGATCGGGGCGGTGCTGGACCGGAACGGCCTGCGTCCGTCGCGTTATTACGTGACCCGGGACAATCTGCTGATCCTCGCCTCCGAGGTCGGGGTGCTCGCCATTCCCCCCGAGGACGTCGTGCTGAAGGAACGGCTGCACCCCGGACGCATGCTCCTGGTGGATACTGCGCAGGGCCGGATCATCGACGATGCCGAACTGAAACGCACCATCGCATCGGAGCAACCCTACGGAGAGTGGCTGCGGCAGCATGCGGTGCACATCAACGACCTGCCGGCCGCCCCGGTGCATGCACCGGACCACGACACCGTCGTGCAACGCCAGCAAGCGTTCGGGTATACGCACGAGGACCTCCGCATCATCATGGCGCCCATGGCGATGCGCGGCGAGGAGCCGATCGGGTCCATGGGGAACGATACCTCCCTGGCCGTCCTCTCGGATCGGCCGCGGATGCTCTACGACTACTTCAAGCAGCTCTTCGCGCAGGTGACGAACCCACCGCTGGATGCGATCCGGGAAGAACTGGTCACCTCGATGGAGAGCACCGTCGGTCCCGAGCGAAACCTGCTCAAGCCGGAGCCGGAGAGTTGCCACCAAATCAACATCCCATCCCCGATCCTGAGCAACGAAGAGACGGCCAAGCTGCGCCACATCACGAGCCACGGGTTTCGATCGGTCACGCTGCCCATGCTCTTTCCGGTGGCGGAGGGCCGGCGGGGGTTGGTACGGGCGCTGGAGGCGCTGTGCCGGAAGGTGAGTCAGGCGATCGAGCGCGGCTACAGCATCGTGGTCCTCTCCGACCGCGGGGTGGATCTGGAGCAGGCCCCGATTCCTGCGCTGCTGGCGACTGCGGGAGTCCATCATTATCTGATTCGAAAAGGGATGCGCACCACGGTGGGCCTGGTCATCGAGACGGGCGAGGCGCGCGAGGTCCATCACTGCGCGCTCCTGATGGGGTACGGGGCCGGCGCCATCAACCCCTACCTGGCCTTCGAGACTCTGGATGACATGCGCAGACAGGGCGGGCTGTCCGACGACTTGACCCACGAAAAGGCGGTCACGAACTATGTCAAGGGTTTGAACAAGGGGATCCTCAAGGTCATGTCGAAGATGGGTATTTCGACCATCCAGAGCTATTGCGGAGCGCAGATCTTCGAGGCGGTCGGCCTGAACGAGGAATTCGTCAACGAGTATTTCACCTGGACGGCCACCCGGGTGGGCGGCGTCGGACTCGACGTCATCGCGGAAGAAGTCATCCGGCGTCACCGCAGGGCGTTTCCGGATCGGCTGATCCGCAAACCCGACCTGGAATGGGGTGGAGAGTACCAGTGGCGGCAGGAGGGGGAGAATCATCTCTTCAACCCCGACACGATCTTCAAGCTGCAGCATGCCTGCCGATCCGGCCAATACGGGATCTTCAAGGAGTACAGCCGGCTCGTCAACGACCAGAGCCGGCGGCTCTACACGCTACGGGGCCTTCTGGAGCTCACGCCTGCCGCGGCCCCGATCCCGATCGAACAGGTGGAGCCCATCGAGAGTATCGTCAAGCGCTTCGCGACCGGGGCGATGTCCTATGGGTCCATCAGCCAGGAGGCACACGAGACGCTGGCCATCGCGATGAACCGGCTCGGCGGACGGAGCAACACGGGCGAAGGGGGCGAGGATCCCGCACGCTTTGTTCGGGAGCCGAATGGAGACTGGCGGCGGAGCGCGGTGAAACAGGTCGCCTCCGGCCGGTTCGGCGTGACTAGCGAGTATCTCGTCAATGCGGAGGAACTGCAGATCAAGATGGCGCAAGGGGCCAAGCCCGGCGAGGGCGGGCAACTCCCCGGCCACAAGGTCTACCCCTGGGTCGCCAAGGTGCGGCACTCGACGCCGGGCGTGCAGCTCATTTCGCCGCCCCCGCATCACGACATCTACTCGATCGAGGACCTGGCTCAGCTCATCTACGATCTGAAGAATGCGAATCCGGATGCCCGGGTGAGCGTCAAGCTGGTCGCCGAGATCGGCGTGGGGACGGTGGCCGCAGGGGTGAGCAAGGCCCACGCTGACGTCGTCCTGATCAGCGGACACGACGGGGGCACGGGCGCCTCACCGCTCACCGCCATCAAGCATTCCGGGGTTCCCTGGGAGCTGGGCTTGGCTGAAACCCAGCAGGTGTTGGTCCTGAACAGGCTGCGGGACCGGATCATCGTGCAAACCGACGGGCAGCTCAAGACCGGACGCGACGTGGTGATCGCGGCCCTACTCGGCGCCGAGGAATTCGGATTCGCCACGGCCCCGCTGGTCGTCATGGGTTGCGTCATGATGCGCGTCTGCCACCTGAACACCTGTCCGGTGGGCGTCGCCACGCAGGACCCCGAACTCCGCAAACGGTTCACCGGAAAGCCGGAGCACGTCGAGCAGTTCTTCCGTTTCATCGCGCAAGAGGTGCGGGAGTATATGGCGCAACTCGGGTTCCGCACGCTGGACGAGATGATCGGGCGGTCGGATTGCCTCGAGACGCGGAAGGCCGTCGAGCACTGGAAGGCCAAGGGGCTCGACTTTTCCAAGATCCTGGCCCGGCCCGAGGTCGGACCCGAGGTCGCCGTGCGGCGCGTGGTGCCCCAGAACCACGGCCTGGAAAAGGCGCTGGACCACGAACTGGTCTCCCGCTGTGCCGCTGCGCTGGAGCACGGGACGCCGGTGTCCCTGGGATTACCCATCAAGAACGTGAACCGGACCGTCGGCACGATCCTGGGCCATCAGGTCACCAAGCGGTACGGGAGTCGAGGACTCCCGGACGGTACCATCCGCATCCGCTTCACCGGCTCTGCCGGGCAGAGCTTCGGCGCCTTCCTTCCCCGGGGGATCACCCTGGTCCTCGAAGGGGACGCCAACGACTACTTCGGCAAGGGACTGTCGGGCGGCCGCGTGATCGTGTTCCCACCGGCGCGTGCGGCCTTCCCGGCGGAGGAGAACATCCTGGTCGGGAATGTCGCGCTCTACGGCGCCACCTCCGGCGAAGCCTTTCTCCGCGGTGTGGCGGGGGAGCGGTTCGGCGTCCGGAACAGCGGCGCGCACGCGGTGGTGGAGGGGGTGGGCGATCACGGCTGCGAATACATGACCGGGGGGCGCGTGGTGGTCCTGGGCCCGACGGGCCGGAATTTCGCCGCGGGGATGAGCGGTGGGATGGCGTATGTCCTGGACGAGGTGGGAGATTTCGAGCGGCGGTGCAACCGGGAACTGGTCGATCTTGAGCCGCTGGCGGAGGCGGAGGACGTGGCGCTGGTCCTGCAGCTTATCCGTAGGCATTCGGAGTACACGCAGAGCAGCCGCGCCGCCAAGGTGCTGGCTGCCTGGGACGCGCTGCAGGCGAAGTTCGTCAAGGTCATGCCGCGGGATTACCGGCGCGTCCTCGCGGCGCAGGCCCAGGCCAAGGCGGAAGGGCGAGAGCCGACCTGGAATGAATTGCTGGGGGTGGCGCATGGGTAAGCCGACGGGATTCCTGGAGATCGGGCGCGAACTGCCCGAGCGGCGGCCGGTGGCGGAACGGGTCAAGGACTGGCAGGAAATCAACCGTGGACTTCCCGAGGACAAAGTGCGCGCGCAGGGAGCGCGTTGCATGAACTGCGGGATTCCTTTCTGCCACAAGGGCTGTCCGCTCGGCAACATCATCCCCGACTGGAACGACTTGGTTTATAAGAACCGCTGGCGCGAGGCGCTGGACCGTCTGCTCGCCACCAACAATTTTCCGGAGTTCACCGGACGGCTCTGCCCGGCGCCGTGCGAAGGGTCCTGCGTCCTCGGGATCAATGCCGACCCGGTGACGATCAAGCAGATTGAGCTGGAGATCATCGAGCACGCCTTCCGTGAGGGCTGGATCGTACCGGAGCCGCCTCTCGTCCGGACCGGCAAGTCGGTCGCCGTGATCGGTTCGGGACCCTGCGGTTTGGCCGCCGCGGACCAACTGAACCGTGCCGGCCACCGAGTGACCGTCTTCGAGCGGGCGGATCGAATCGGCGGTCTCTTGCGGTACGGTATCCCGGAGTTCAAGCTGGAGAAGGGCATCCTGGATCGCCGCCTGACGCTCATGGCGGCCGAGGGGGTCATTTTCCGCCCCAACGCCGAGGTAGGAGTGAACATCGCGGTGGAGGACCTTCGGTCGGAGTTCGACGCCATCCTTCTCGCCGCCGGGTCGACGCTTCCGCGTGATCTCACGGTGCCCGGCAGAGAACTGGATGGGATTCACTTCGCGATGGAATACCTGCCGCAGGCCAATCGGCGCTGCGAGGGCGATACGGTCCCCGAGACCGCCTGCATTTCGGCGAAGGGGAAACGGGTGGTGATCATCGGCGGCGGGGACACCGGAGCAGATTGCCTCGGGACGGCGCATCGTCAAGGTGCCGCCGCGGTCACCCAATTCGAACTCCTGCCCCGTCCGCCCGTGTCCCGGACGCCGGACAATCCCTGGCCGCTGTGGCCGAACATCTTCCGGGTGTCGACGGCGCACGAGGAAGGGGGAGACCGGGATTACTGTATCTCAACGCAAAAATTTTCGGGCCATGATGGCAGGGTGACGCGTCTGCACGGGGTCCGAGTGGAGTTCGCCCCGGGACCGAACGGGCGGCCGGCGATGCGGGAATTGCCCGGAACCGAGTTTGAGATGGAGGTCGATCTGGTTTTCTTAGCAATGGGGTTCTTGGGGCCGGAACGGAACACGATGCTCGCTCAGCTCGGCGTCACGATCACGGAGCGTGGGACGGTGGCGACGGACGCCAACAAGATGACAGGCATCCCGGGTGTCTTCGCGGCAGGCGACACGGCGCGCGGTCAGTCGTTGGTGGTCTGGGCGATCGCCGAAGGGCGACAGGCGGCCCGGGGCATGGATGCGTATCTCATGGGTTCGACGATGCTTCCGTAGTGCGGGCACCGGGTTCGGGGCCCGGGCCCCGGCCCCGGGGTTGGGGGACGACGAACACAGGCGCGACGTGCGCCTGCCCGGTCCGGGTTGGTAGGACAGCCGGAGTTGGTAGGCCGTTGTCAAAGAATAACTTGACCGGAAAAATTCCGGGAACGGCATAAGGAGCCGTAACGAAATGACAACAAATGGACAAGTTATTTCGTAACGGCTCCTAATGCTTGACATGACTCTTTTTGGAAGGATAGAGTAGCCGCGAACTGACGCCGACGGCCACCCCATGCAATCGGAGCCCGCGCTTGCTTTCGCCGGAACGGCGGTGGTCGCGCGGGTTTCTTACTATCCGGAACCGACAGCCAGTACAGGGCGCTGATGGGCGAGACGGCTGACATCCTGATCATCGGTGCGGGCATCGTTGGCTGCAGCCTTGCCTATCATCTGGCGCTGCAGGGCGCATCCCGGGTCGTGGTGGTGGAGCAGGACCTGATCTGCTCCGGCTCGACCGGGAAGTCGGCCGGGGGGATCCGGCAACAATTCGCCACCGAACTGAACGTCGGGCTCTCGCTGGAAAGCATCCGTATGTTCGACCGCATGCCCGAGGAGCTAGGGATCGATCCCGGGTTTCGGCGGGTCGGGTATCTGTTTCTGGCGTCCACGCCCGACGAATTGATGCTCTTTCAGCGCAACGTCGAGCTGCAGCAGCGTTGCGGCGTGCCGGCCCGGATCGTCCCCCCGGACGACATCCGCCGGTTGGTACCCTTCGTTCAGCTGGACGGAATCCTGGGTGGAAGCTACTGTCCGACCGATGGGTATGCGGCGCCGTACGAGGTGACCATGGGGTACGCCGCGGCCGCCCGCCGGCGCGGCGTCCGTTTCCACGAGCAGCGGGCCGTGACCGGCATCCTGCGGTCGGGGGACCGGGCGTGCGGGGTGGAGACGGGTGCGGGACCGGTGCACGCCCCCCTGATCGTGAATGCCGCGGGGGCATTCGCCGGGCTGATCGGAACGATGGCAGGCGTGGAGGTTCCGATCACGCCATTTCGGCGGCAGCTCTTCACGACGCATCCAATCCCGGCGTTCGCTGCGGAACCGCCGTTGACCATCGACTACCATCGGAACTGGTACTTCCGGGGCGAGTTGGGCGGCTGTCTCTTCTCGGGGCCGAAGGACGAAGAGAGCACCTTCAACACGAACGTGGACTGGGAGCATCTGGCGGAGAGCGTGGAGCAAGCCGTGGTGCGCCTCCCCATTTTGGCGGAGGCAGAGATTCACCGAGGATGGGCGGGTCTGTATGAGATCTCGCCGGACAACAACGCCATCCTCGGTCCGGTCCCGGAACTCCGAGGCTTCTACGTCGCCGGCGGCCACAGCGGCCACGGCTTCCAGCACGGTCCGATCGTCGGGAAACTGATGGCGGAACTGATCCTCACGGGACGGACCAGCATCGACATCGGCCCGCTCGGGATCGAGCGTTTCCGGGCCGGGAAAGCCGTCCTGGAACCGATGACGATGCACCAGGCGTAAGACCCACGGCAGTCAGCACCAGGAAAACCGGCGATGCGTGAAACTCGACTCATCATTGGCGCCAGCGAGAACGAGGCAAACCTGTTCTACGCGACGCACTTCTTGGCGCCGGACGCCTTCGTGTTCGTCTGGACCCCCGACGAGAAGATTCTCTTGATGTCCGATCTGGAGGTCGATCGGGCGCGATCGCAGGCCCAGGTGGACACGGTGCTGCCGATCCGGACGTACGAGGAGCGCGCCAAGGCCGCGGGGGTCGCCCGTCCGGGGATGCTGGATTCGCTCTGCGCGTTCCTGACAGAGCGGGGCATCAACCGGGTCGTGGTTCCGGGAAGCTTTCCCATTGAATACGGCGACGGGTTGCGCGAACGAGCCATCGACGTGCAAGTTCGGCGGGAACCGTTCTTCGAGGAGCGCCTCGTCAAGCTGCCTGCGGAGGTCGATGCGATCACGCGGGCCATGCGACGAACGGAAGCGGCCCTGAATACGGCGATCGATGCCATTCGGGAAGCGGACATCGCGGACGGGGTGCTGCGATGGAAGGGCGACGTCCTGACGTCCGAGCGGGTGAGGCACCTGATCGGCGCGCAGCTTCTGGAGGACGGCCTGCTCGGCCAGCGAACCATCGTGGCGTGCGGGGAAGCGGCGTGCGATCCCCACAACCAGGGGAGCGGACCCCTCCGGGCGGGACAGACGATCATCCTGGACGTGTTCCCGCGGGATGAGGAGAGCCGGTATTTCGCCGATATCACGCGCACGGTGGTCAAGGGGCCGGCTCCCGAGACGGTGCGGAGGATGTATCGCGCCGTGGCCGATGGACAGGCGTGTGCGCTCCGCCTCATCCGAGACGGTGCCGAAGGCGAGGCGATCCACCGGGAGGTCCACGCGACGATGGAACGGCATGGTTTTCGGACCGGCGAAGTGGGCGGGCGCATGGAGGGCTTCTTCCACGGGACAGGTCACGGGTTGGGTCTGGACGTGCACGAACTCCCTCGGATCTCGAAGGTGCCGGCGACGCTGCGCACCGGGAATGTCGTGACGGCGGAGCCCGGGCTCTACTATTCCGGCGTGGGTGGGGTACGGCTCGAAGATGTCGTGGTGGTCACCGAGAACGGATGCATCAACCTGACGGCCTATCCAAAAGAGCTGGAGGTCTAAATGTCGGATCTTCGCTATCGGACGTCCCGTCTGAAAGTGTATGCGCAGCTCTTGCCGGCCGCGACGGCCGCGGCGGAGCGGCAACGGTTTCTGGAAGATCTGGATCGGATGGATGAAGATGCCATCGCGGGATTTTTCCAGCAGATTCCAACGGAGGGGGCGGTCCGGCGGTTGCTGGAGATCCTCCGCGACGCGAGAGATCTGGGAGATCGGCTGAACGCGATGGATCGAACGCTACCCGTCCTTCCGCACACCGAGATTTCCGCGTGCTACCGCCGCCTTCGCGCCCTGGGAGATGAGGTTGGGGATTTGGCCGCGTCCGGTGTCCTGCAGTAGCTTTCCTGACGGTTCGGCGACGCGGTTTCATCCTATTGACCGATCGGTCCACTCATGGCGAGACGATCGCGTTCGCAAGAAGAAAAAACGGTAGGGTCAACAACACCGGTCAGTTAACACGTTATTTTTCCGAGAGAAACACATTGACGTTGACGTTAAGTATGGGTATACTCTGCTCATATTCAATCAGGACATATACGGTAAACAATGGGTGATCAAAACGGCACGCAGCGCGACAAGGGGGTCATGACCATAGGCGACCTTGCGCGCCGTGCCGGAACAACCATGCGCACCATCCGCTACTACGAGGAGCGAGGGCTCATTGAACCCGTCGGGCGGACCAAGGGCGGGTTCCGGTTATACGAGGAGGAGGAACTTCGTAAGCTCCATTTGATCCGAAGCCTGCAGGTTCTGGACATGCCCTTGGCGCAGGTGAAAGCGTTCTTCGACGAACGGCAACGGGGACGAACGGGAGCCGAGATCGCTCCGGCCCTGCGCAGCGTGTTGCAGGAACATCTTCGGGTGATGGAGCAGCGGATCGCTCAGTACCGGGCGATGCAGGACTCCATCCGAGACACGATGGAGATTCTGACGACGTGCGCACAATGCCCGCACGAACCCGGACCGAGCGTCTGCCCGTCATGCCCCGCGCTGGTCGGTCGCGTGATGGTTCCGTTGCACATGCAAGCGGTCATCGAGGCGGCAGGGCGCACCGAGGACGCTACCAAGACCGAAGGCGCGCCGTCCGAGAGGTCGGCGCGAGTCTCACGCGAAGAGCGTGAACACTTAACACAAGAACCGTCACAGGAGGGATAAGCTCATGATCACGGTCACGACACAAGCAGCCACCAAGATCAAGGATATCAAGACAGCGCAGGCGGCCTCCGAGGACACCGGCCTGCGCGTTCGCGTGGTTGGCGGAGGATGCTCCGGCTTTCAATACCAGTTGGTCTTCGACACCCCGCAGGCGGGCGATCAGGTCTTCGAGTCGGATGGCGTGAAGGTCGTCGTGGACCCGAAGTCGTTTCTGTATCTCGTCGGTACCGAGATTGACTACGTGGACGGCCTGAACGGCGCTGGGTTTACGATGAAGAACCCCAACGCGAAGGGCGGGTGCGGGTGCGGGTCCAGCTTCACGGCATAGCGGTGGTCGGGGTTCCGGATTCTCGAATCGTGCCTGGAGAGGAAACGGTCACCATGACAGTGCCCATGTCGACGGCGGGCCCGCTCAGCGGAGAGGCGATCGTCGATCGCGCCGTGCAGGAGGAGGTCGAGCGGGGGATCCTTTTGACCTCCCTCGACAAGATGGTGAACTGGGCTCGCCGGTCCTCGATCTGGCCCGCCACCTTTGGCCTGGCGTGCTGCGCGATCGAGATGATGGCGACGGGTGCGTCGCGGTTCGATCTGGCCCGATTCGGGGCGGAGGTCTTCCGGGCCTCGCCCCGGCAGGCCGATCTTATGATCGTGGCGGGCCGAGTGAGCCGGAAGATGGCCCCCGTGCTCCGTAAAATTTACGACCAGATGCCGGACCCCAAGTGGGTCATCGCGATGGGGGCGTGCGCATCGTGCGGAGGCGTGTTCAACACGTACACCATCGTACAAGGCGTTGACCAGGTGGTCCCGGTTGACGTGTATGTGCCTGGGTGTCCGCCGCGCCCCGAGCAATTGATCCACGGGATCATGCTCCTGCAGGAGAAGATCAAACAGGAACGGAATTCGCGGAAGGATCTTATGAGCTTTCCGTGGGAACAAACCGTTTCCTAAGGGACAAATAGCTTACAAAACACCTCGTTCGCTCCAATTAATTGAGAGAATCGACTTGAGGGAACGAGAAGGTAGGTTGTCGGTGGCAACCGCGAGACGCAGAGGAGCGTGAGACGCCAATGACTGTGGAGACGCAGGTGGACGGGGCGGCAACGGCGAAGCGCAAGGAGCAGCGGGAGAGCGTGGTTATCCGTTTCGCCGGCGACTCCGGGGACGGCATGCAGCTCACCGGCATGCAGTTTACCACGGAGTCCGCGCTGGCCGGAAATGACATCGGGACCCTCCCCGACTACCCGGCGGAGATCCGAGCCCCGGCAGGGACACTGGCCGGCGTCAGCGGTTTCCAGCTCAATTTCAGCAGCCTCGACATCTACACGCCCGGCGACAACCCGGACGTTTTGGTGGTCATGAATCCCGCCGCCCTCAAGGTGAACATCGCGGACCTGAAAGCTGGCGGGCTGCTGCTGGCGGATCGTGATGGGTTCGACGAGGGCAACCTCAAGAAAGCCGGGTACACCGGGAACCCCCTAGAAAACGGCTCTCTGGACAAGTACCAGGTCGTGACGGCGGACATGACGGGTATGACCTTGCGGACGCTGGAGGATCTCAAGCTGTCGAACAAGGTCGCCACCCGCTGCAAGAACTTTTTCGCCCTCGGCCTGTGCTCATGGCTGTACAGCCGACCGGTCGAGCCGACCATCAAGTGGATCCAGGACAAGTTCAAGAAGACCCCCGAGCTTGTCGAGGCCAATACGCGTGTCCTCAAGGCGGGGTATCACTACGGGGAAACGACCGAGTTATTCGCGGTGCAATATGAGGTGAAACCCGCCCGGATCGCCCCGGGGACGTACCGGAACATCACCGGGAATTCCGCCGTCGCTCTCGGACTGGTGGCGGCGGCGAAGAAGGCCGGCCTACCGCTGTTCCTCGGGAGTTATCCGATCACGCCGGCCAGCGATATCCTGCACGAATTGTCGTATTACAAACCGTTCGGAGTCCTGACGTTTCAGGCGGAAGACGAGATCGCGGGTGTCTGCTCGGCACTCGGGGCCTCATTCGGCGGGGTCATCGGCGTCACGACCAGCAGCGGCCCCGGGATCGCCCTGAAGCAGGAGGCGATCAATTTGGCGGTGATGGTCGAATTACCCCTGGTCATCTGCAACGTGCAGCGGGGCGGCCCCAGCACGGGCCTTCCCACCAAGACGGAGCAAGCCGACCTCCTGCAGGCAATCTTCGGACGGAATAGTGACTCGCCCCTCCCTGTGATCGCGGCCGCCACGCCGGCCGACTGCTTTTCGGCTGCGTACGAGGCGACTCGGATCGCCGTCAAGTACATGACCCCAGTGATTCTGCTCACCGACGGATACCTGGCGAACGGTTCCGAGCCGTGGAACATACCCCATTTCGAAGACCTGGCGCCCATCCCCGTGGTGTTCCGGACCGATCCCAACGGGTTCTTTCCGTATCAGCGGGACCCGAAGACCTTGGCGAGGCCCTGGGTGAAACCCGGGACGCCCGGCTTGGAGCATCGCATCGGTGGAATCGAGAAGGCGGAGGTGACGGGGAATATCAGCTACGACCCGCTCAACCACGAGCGCATGACGCTGGCCCGGGCCCGCAAAGTGGAGGCGGTCCGGCAGGACATCCCGCCAACGGTCGTCCGAGGGGAGCCGACCGGCGACCTCGTGGTCGTCGGCTGGGGTAGCACCTTCGGCGCGATTGCCGCGGCGGTCGAGGAGCTGCGGGGNCATGGAACGCGGGTGTCGCACGTCCATTTGCGGT
>JGI20214J51088_10001014_pt1 | contig 19088 bp, 12 predicted proteins | sample WetSurMetagenome_FD_51088 | JGI IMG/M metagenome (IMG submission 51088) | reverse complement strand
TAACGTGAGCAGGGTTGCGGTAATGAGCCCGCCAATGACCACGGTCGCCAAAGGTTTTTGCACTTCGGCGCCTGCCGATGTAGATAAAGCCATAGGCAGAAAACCCAGCGAGGCAACGGCGGCGGTCATGACCACAGGACGCAATCTTGTGTTCAGCCCTTTCATTACCCTTTCAGTAATATCCGTAATGCCCTCCTCCTTTTCAAGCCAGTTAAATTCTGCTATCAGCACAATGCCATTCAATACGGCCACTCCAAATAGCGCGATAAAGCCAACTCCCGCCGAGATGGAAAAATTCATTCCTCTGATCCAAAGGGCAAATACACCACCGATAGCAGCCAGAGGAACTGCTGTATAAATTAACAGGGTTTGCTTCAGGGAATGAAAGGTGAAGTACAACAGAATAAAAATAAGCAGCAGGGCAATTGGTACGGCAACCGACAACCTGGCCTTTGCAGCCTCAAGGTTCTGAAATTGTCCGCCATAACTGATGTGGTATCCTGCAGGAAGGTCAATGTTCCGGTCAATCTTTTCAGCTACAGCACCAATCACTGTCTGTACATCCCTGTTACGAACATTAAATCCTACTGTTATGCGTCGCTGGGTATTTTCTCTGGATACCTGAGCAGGACCTGATTTAATTTCAATTTCGGCAACCTGATCAAGTGGTATCTGTCCACCTGATTGCAGGGTGAGTGAAAGACTTCTTACGTCATCCAGGTTTCGTCGATAATCATGATCAAGCCTGACTACCAGCCCAAACCGTTTTTCGTCCTCAAATACTGTTCCTGCCTCGCTGCCCGCGAATGCGGCACGCAAAACATGATTGGCTTCTTCAACCGAAAGGCCATATTGCGAAAGGCGTTCACGATTAAGAACAACTTGTATCTGGGCAAGTCCTGTAACTTTTTCAATATTAATATCTTCAACACCTTTAATACCCGTTATAAGGTTTTCAATTTCTACTGCCTTTTCTGCCAGTATATTCAGGTCATTTCCATAAAGCTTAATGGCTACGTCCTGCTTTGAACCAGTCATCAGTTCGTTGAACCTCATCTGAATGGGTTGTTGAAATTCAAATTTCACTCCCGCAAGCATAACGAGCTTTTCTTCCATCAGGGCTACCAGTTCTTCCCGGCTGTGGGCTGATGTCCATTGGTCTTTTGGTTTTAGTGTAATGATGTAATCTCCTGTCTCCATGGGTGTAGGGTCGGTAGGTATCTCACCGGCACCAATCTTGCATACGGCATGCTCTATTTCCGGAAAATTCGCGAGCAGTATTTTATTCGCTATTTCGACCTGTTCAATGGTGTTGGATAGTGAACCACCCTGTAGTGTCATTACACCAGCAGCCAGATCGCCCTCTTCGAGCTGGGGTATAAATTCTCCACCCAAACGGATAAAAATCACAATACTGGCAATAAAAAGAAAGAATGCCGAAATAACCACCAGCAGCTTGTGGTTCAGAGCAAAGGTAGTGGCCGGGGTAAAAAATCGGTGCAGTTGTTCAATGATGACATCAGAAATATTGCGTTTATGACTGGTTTTTCTGCTTAGGAACAAAGCCGAAACCATAGGAACGTAAGTCAGCGAAAGTATGATAGCGCCGGTCAACGCAAAAGCGACTACCTGAGCCATGGGTCGGAACATCTTGCCTTCAATACCTATTAATGCTATGATGGGGAGATATACAATCAGAATAATGATTTGTCCGAATGTTGCCGAATTCATCATTCTTTTTGCTGATTCAAATACGTTTTCATCCATTTGCTTTTGCGAAAGCAAGGGGATACCCTGGTGATGATGCTTGCTCTGAGTGATCCTGTGCACAGCACTTTCAACAATAATAACAGCACCATCCACAATCAAACCAAAGTCAATGGCACCCAAACTCATCAGGTTTCCTGATATGCCCAGCAGGTTCATTATAGAAATAGCAAAAAGCATGGATAGGGGTATGACTGAGGCTACAATGAGTCCTGCTCTCAGGTTTCCCAACAACAATACCAATACAAAAATGACGATCAGTGCTCCAATGATCAGATTTTCTGAAACTGTACCAATTGCTCTGCCAACCAAATCAGAACGGTTCAAATAGGGTTCAATGGTGACACCCTTGGGCAATGATTTTTGAACAGACGCTATTTTTGCTTCCACATCTTCAATTACCCTATGGGCATTGGCTCCTTTGAGCATCATAACCACACCGCCAACAGCTTCTGCAGTATCTACAACAAATGCGCCGTATCGTATTGCGTTGCCGTATTGCACTGTGGCAATATCACGGATAACTACTGGCATACCTGATGCATTGTTCTTAATGACAATGTGTTCAATATCGTCGAGGTTTTTTACCAGTCCGATACTCCGGATGAAGTATGCCGTAGGTTTTTTATCAATATAGGCGCTTCCTGTGTTTTCATTGTTCCGCTGAAGTGCGTTAAAAACATCCGTGAGATTTAATCCCATTGCTTTCAATCGCTCCGGATTCACAGCAACTTCATATTGCTTTACAAAACCTCCGTAACTGTTGATGTCAGCTACACCGGGAGTTCCAAGCATCTGGCGCCGAACAATCCAATCCTGGATAGTTCTCAGTTCCATAGGTGTGTACTTACCTTCCAAACCCTTGTCTACAGCAAGCCTGTATTGATATATTTCTCCCAGTCCGGTTGAAATAGGAGCCAGTTCTATCTTTGCCAAACCTTCGGGTATAGCCTCCTCGGCTTCTCTTATGCGTTCGTTTAATTGCTGCCGTGCCCAGTAAATATCAACATTGTCTTTAAAAACTACGGTAACTACCGACAAACCTAAACGTGAAATGGACCGGAGTTCAATAATATCGGGAATATTGGCAACTGCAACCTCAACGGGGGCAGTGATGAAGCTTTCAACCTCCTGAACTGCCAATGACGGTGCCAGGGATATAATCTGCACCTGATTGTTGGTTATATCAGGTATGGCATCAACAGGCAGGCGCGCAATAGAGTACGTTCCCCAGCCAATCAAGGCAATAATAAAGATACCAACAAGGAATTTGTTCTTAATGGAAAAATGAATGATGTGTTCAATCATGATATGATACAATAAGTTAATACAATCAATGTTCCTGAATATCAGGAAAAAGCAACGATTACAAAAAAGGTATTAGCTTATTTTTGGCGGCTGCCAGAAGGAAATATACGGTGTGCTTATGAATTCAGCAACATACAGACAATATGGATGTTGAAGGAACGCCATGCATCGAAAATCAAAATGGACAGCCTGGGATATAGAAGAAGTGGAACAACAGGCACAACAACAAAACGGAGAACAGTAGTCCACATGGTTATCCTGACTATGCGGACAACTCCCGTCATTCTGTATTTCGGGCTGGTTATCCATGGCAAAAACATCATTGCACGGGACCATTAACAGTACCGTGCAATAAGCGGCCAGCAGGACAGCGAATATCTTCATTTTGTTGTGTTGTCAGCACAAAAATAATCAAAATCAACCAAATTCCTTCTTTCCTGGCTGTTTTCTCAATAGGGTGGATCAATGGTTAATAAATGTCTGCGAATGCAAGGTTATATTTTTTAAAAAACATGTAGATTTGAAAATATTCATAATCCTGTACCATGTTTTTGTTTCCACCAACAGTTAAAAAAGTTCAGCAATGGGCTTCGAAAGGCAAATATGATGCCCTTATCCAACTGCTTGAAATGAAGAAAGCCAGTTTAGAAACCCGGTCCGAAGCCGTTGCTTTGCTTGGCAAAGGCAAGGTGAGTGAGGCTATTCCTGTATTGATCAGCTTAACCGGAGAAACATCACTCAGAAAACAATTGATCGAATGCTTTGGAAACATACCGGACAGGCAGATATATGAAACGTTAACAGTGCTGCTGAAGCAAGATCAGGAAAATTCAACAGAGATCATCAGGTCGCTCGGCAAAATTCGCTTTGCCGAAGCCATTCCTCTGCTGCTTAAGCGCATAGAAAAACCCAAAGAACAGGACGCTATTGTTAAAGCCATAAGGGAAATAGCCGGAAAACGCAAACATTTTGATGTTGTTTTGGAGGCATTTACAAGCAACCGGTCAACTGATTATCTGGTACTCTTATGTAAAATACTGGCAGGTAATGAGGACCCGGATGTACAAAAAAAGCTCAGTGAATATATATTCGCCAGCGATCCGAAACTGAGAAAAGCTGTTGGAGAGGCAAAAAAAACCAAGTCGGACAAACAATGGCCGGATTGGCTGCTCGGAGATGAGGATGATTTCAAGCGATTGGCAGATTCGGGAAATTATTATGCTTATGAATTATTGATGGAGCAATACCTGAAGGGCAACAAGATATTGGACCAGTTTCCCAATGAGTTTGTATACAGGGTAATGTATTCAACTATTGCGGATTTGAAAGACCGGGCTTTCCAATTCATGAAAGACAATAAATATGAGAAAGCTATACCGGAATTAAGTAAATACATCACCAATTATGATGGACAGATACGTATCAAAGTATCGGAGTTATTATTGTCCCTGGGTGTTACCAAATACAAGGAATTGATAATAGGGGATGAGCATGATTTTATCCGGTTGTTTCAGTACGATCCCTCAGAAGGTGCAGAAATGATCAGGGATATGCTGACACACACCTTTGGTGTAAGCTCTGAAAATATGCAGATGCTTAAGAAAATTGTTACTGAGCTTGGAAAAATAAATAATGATAAGGCTCTTGAAGTATTGCTTTATTGCGCCCAACACAGCGCTTTGAGTAAGGAATGTTTTGATGCCATTTCCAAAACCGGCAATCAGAAAGTTTTGGATTATCTCAACCATTTATTGGTTTCACCTGTTAAGGATGAGCGGTTAAAGGCAGCGAAAAAGCTTGAGGAATTTGGCGACCAGCGATGGATTAACCTGGTCAAAGGCGATGATGGGGATAAGGAAAGATTGTGTCTTGCCGGTAACCAACTTGCCATTAACAGCGAAATACAGGCTCTGGGTTTTAGCAAAATGTTTCGTGAACCATCTGCACATATTCTGCTTAAGGTTTTGAAAAACAATCCGGAATCGGTTTTAAATTGGCACGAGGTGCAGAAAAAATTGCAGACACCGCACAAAGATGTACACGAAGATACCCATTGCGATGTGGAAAGAACATCGGACTGCCATAGCGACAACGATGGCAGTTCAGTACATGAAGATACCGGGTTCAACCTTTCTTTTACGTCGGAACAACTCCGGTTTTTCAATGATGTGGAATACAAAGCCAAAAGGGAAAATAAATCTATTTCTGAAAAATATATTATTGGCCAATTAAAAGACGGGAAATCAACAGTCATGGACGCAGTATTTGAAGATGCCATGCAGTTCTCGTCTCCTGCCATGATGGAGACCATGAGTGGTTTACTGGATAATACCAACCCTTTTGCTTCAAAAGCACTGGAATACCTGATACAACACAGAGAGGCTGCCTTGCCTTATTTTGTGCACGCGCTCCTTCGGTACCGTTCAGACATTGTTATAAATGAAGTAGTTGCTTGTGGGGAACAGGCTTTTGATCTGCTTATCAGCACACTGTCCGAAGTGAAACAATATGGCTACATTATTGAAGCACTTGGAATGGTGGGCGATAAACGCGCTGTTGATAAAATCATTCCGTTCATTGTTTCGGACAATGCCAATATAAGAATGGCCTCGGCAGAGGCATTGACCAAACTCGGAGAACCCTTCTGGAAGGAGGTAATTAAAAACGATGATCGCGATTTTGAACGTATTGCAGCACTGGCTGATGTGCGACTGCTGTTCTGGTACAAAACCGCATTCAGTGATACAAAATTTGAATACCTGAAGGTTCCTTTAGCAAAAACACTGATAAAACTGGGAGAAAAAGAAACAGCTGCCGGGATAAGGGTGCTGCTGATTTCGCCAATTCATAGCATCACTGAAATAGCCGGCGTACTCTCAATGATTGACGATACCAACTGGGAGAAAATTATCCTGGGTAATGAGGATGACTTTGCCCGGCTGGTCAAAACGGGTAGTAAAGATGCTGTGAAAATATTGCTTGTTTTGCTCAGGGCTGCTGACCGGAAAACCAGAAAACACGCAGCTGAATCACTTATTGAAATGGCAAAGGCCAACTATTCACTGGTGCAGGATGAATGGAAAACCATTTCGGCAACCCTTAAACAAAAGCATACCGACAACACCAGTCATGTTGATCATTGGGCCCAGACCAGGTCGGGTGATTGCCATTCCGATTTTGACTCCCATGCCGATGTTGGGATGGGACTGACCATTCCTCCAGAAATTGAATTCCCGGAACATGGAAAATAGTATCCTGGTTCATGTTCAGCCTCATTTTATGATCATTCCCAGCAATGCCTGCAACGCATCTTGCAGATATTGCTTCGGCCCCAATAAGGGCGCTGTAATTAGCCCGGAAGGGTTGGCTGCCAACATCAGGTTCATTGAAAAAGTGGTTCGCAGAACGGGTCAACCTGTAGTACAAATTACCTTTCATGGTGGCGAACCACTTATGGCTCCTTTGAATGTTTGGACAGAAGGGTTAAAGCTCATCAAACAGACATTCAAAACCAGTAGGTTAAAACTCAGAATACAGAGCAACCTTTGGAATCTTACTGAAGAACATTGCCAACTGTTTAGTGATTATGGCGTTACTTTCAGCACCAGCCTCGATGGCCCTGAAGAAATTAACGATCTGCATCGCGGCCACGGCTATTTCTCCAAAACCATGAAGGGGATCAACCTGCTGCGTAAATATCAACTGAATCCCGGATGTATTGCCACTTTTACACCAAAAAACAAGGACAGGATTGAGCAGGTTTTCCATTTCTTTGTCAGAAACCATCTTTCATTTGCTGTTCATGCATCATTGCCTTCCATTAACGGCACTTCCGGTTCTTTTGTGCTGCAACCTGAAGATTACGGCACCCTGATGTGCCGTTTATTCGATTTGTATGTTCCTAACCGGAAACTGATATCCATATCCTCAATGGACCAGTTGTGTCAGTCGGTTGCAGAAAACTGTGGCAAGGTATGTACTTTTAAAGATTGTTCCGGATCATTTCTGGCTTTTGATCCCGATGGAAATATATATCCGTGTCAGCGTTTTTCGGGCAACGGCAATTACTGTCTGGGCAGTGTAAATGAGGAAGAACTGATCAACAGACTGTCATCAAACAATACCATCAATAACCTTGTGCAACATTACCAGGAAACCGACCGGGAATGTGGTGATTGCATTCATCTTCCCTATTGCAGGGGCGGATGCTATTATAATAGCATTGCTTCCAAAACTATCAGGGATCCGTATTGCGAATCGTACAAAATGATATTTAACAAAATAAGAAGCACATTGCTCGACGAAATGGCCGGTGATGAAAACATGAAGGAAATTATAGAGAAGCCCTATATCGGTGCAGGAAATCCGCTGATTCGCAAAGGCCGAGTCATTGAACTTACGCAAAAACCTCATCCGGTTACCAGGGCAAAAAATGCTGCTGGCATCATTTCACTGGTGGAACTATCAAAGGCTGCTACGCTTGAGAATGCCCAACAATCGTTGAAGAACATCGGAATTGAAACTGATCTGTCGTATCTTCAGAATTTACAGGATCAGTGCAGCAGTCGCCAGTTCAGGCTCAACAACTGCTATATTCATGTTACCTTCCAATGTCAGCTATCCTGTACACATTGCTATGCGAGTACAGAAAGTGCTGGTGATGATGCCATGACGGTGCCCCAGATTTTAGAGCTGCTGAAGCAGGCTAAGGAGAACGGATTCAGACAGGCTGTAATTACCGGAGGAGAACCGCTGATGATCATGGATCGGGAAGAATTTTTAAATGTCATGATGAACATGCGGAACCATATTGAACCTATGATTGTGGTATTACGCACCAACTTTTCTATGGTATTGACTGATGTTCAATTGGAGAAAATTGCTCGGGCATTTCACCAGGTTGTGGTAAGTGTTGACGGTGACAAAGAGTACCATGAACAAAGGCGGGGAAAGGGAACCTATGACCTGGTCACCGGTAATATCCTCAGATACCAGCAGGTCATGCAAAAAAGCGGCAAACCTGCCGAATTGTCCATTGCCTGTGTAATGCCTGCCGAGGATATCAATTCGGGTGCCGGTTTGTCTGTCCGGAGTTTTGCTGCAAAGAACCACATCCATCGCATCCGTTTTAAACCGGTTTTGCCCATCGGAAAGGCAGGCGCGACATTCCCACATGCTGTTTCTGAGGCCGTCGACAGCTATGCCGATGCATCGGATGCCTTGCTGTTTCGTGTTAAGCCGCTTAAGACATGTGGAATTGGTTATAATGTGTATATCGAACCCAATGGCAATGTTTTTCCCTGTTACGCATTTCATCAGCCGCATTCTTACATCGGTAATGTATTCGAAGAAGGCATCAGGAACATCATTTCTTCTGAAGCATTTAAGGATTTGTTCCGGCATAATGTAAATACCAATATTAAATGCAGAAATTGTATGTACCGGTATTTATGCGGTGGTGCTTGCCGTGCCTGGGGTAGAGATATCACACAGCATGATCTGGATGCTGCACCTCCCGACTGTGAGGGGTTGTACAAAAAATCGGCGGATATATATACAGCAGCGCTGAATTATTTGAAAAGCAGCTAGATTCCGAAATTATTGACTCCGTTTATTTAAATTCGGGGAACTCCCTGATTACATTGAAAATTCCGTTGATCAGCATCTGAACAGCAATAACGGCCAATATTAATCCCATAATGCGTGAAATTGCCTTAATAAGCGATGGATTCAGGCGATCAGCTACCCTTTTGCCCAGTACGAACATGAGGTAGGTGATTACGCAAACAACCGCAAAGGTTAAGATGATCAGTAGGGTATTGAAAAAGCTATTTCCTTCACCCACAAAGTTCATGGCTGTGGATATGGTACCCGGCCCTGCCATCAGGGGAATTCCCAGCGGCGATATGGCCATATCATACAGTTGTGCATCGGCATTCCTGAATTTCGATTTATGAGCACCGGCAGCTTTTCCCTGCAAAAGATCATATCCTATAAAAAACACAATAATTCCGCCGGCAATTTGAAAGGCCGGAAAATAATATGCCCGAAAAGGCTGAACACGGTAATGATAATGAAGGCTACGGAAACCGCTTTGAAAGCAGTCTTTTTTATTACAGAATGTTCCGCTTCACCAACCATACTTAAAAATACCGGTGTATTCCCAATCGGGTTCAGAATCGCAAAAAAACCAATAAATACCGTGGTAAGAAACAGCGGAAGGTCCGGCAGGTTATTCATAAAGATACAAATTATTCGTTTTCGTCCATAATTTCGAAATCCATATATTTCTTACACACAATGTTAAACAGGCTGTCGGCTTCAGGTTGCCGGGCAATGCTCTCATTCAGCGATGAAAGGGCATAGGTTTTGGTAATCTCCTTCAATTCATCACTGATGTATGTTTTGTTGTATATACCTAAAAACTTGGTAGCAGCCATATCCATTTTATCAAACGCTTCAGGCTGTCTGGCAATTGAAGTTAGCATCATGCCGAATGAATAACCTCTGGCTTTGCCTCTCTGAACAATAGCTTTGTCAGAAATAGGAAGTAACTCGGAATAATCGGAGTACAAATTCTCAGTTGAACTAATCAGCAAATCAGCCACTTCGGGTTGTTTTGCAATAGCATCAAACAGACTACCTACCTGTTCCATTTTGCTGGCTTTCAGGTCAAAGGTCTCGTCTTTATCAATAACAGTTTCTTCTTTAGTACATGCATAAGTCAATGCAACCAGCAGGGAAATGGATAACCAAATTTTCATCATGGTTCAGGAAATTAAAATGGGGTGAATTTATAGATGCTAATTGCATTACAATACGTAAGACGCAGACCTGTAGTTTGCTTTTTTTTCATTATCCGGAAAAACCAGGTGGATTTTACGGATAATGATTAAGACAACATTAAAGCTCTACGAAAAGTGAATCCACACGAACTGTGTCTTTGGGCATCACAGTATGGCAAGAATAAGACTTCCTGATTTTTTCCACAGGTTTTGGGAAGGGCACTTTCAAATAATCATACTTATTATCGTTCAATACCTTTTCCATAAAGAGTCCATAAATGGGTAAAGCAGTATGGCATCCTTCGCCCTGAGAACTTGAACGAAAATGGACGCTACGGTATTCACCACCAACCCAGGCACCGCCAATGATTTTTGGAGTCACGCCCACAAACCACCCATCAGAGAAATTCTGAGAAGTACCGGTTTTACCACCGAATTCAATTTTCGACCGGAACAGATTATATCCAAACAGCGCTTGTGTGGTAGCATGTGGTTCCGAAAGCCCGCCACGGAGCATTTGTACCATCAGAAAAGCGGTTTCCTCGCTGATTACACGGGTCCTTTTTATGGAAAATTCTTTGACCAGCCGCCCCTCTTTATCCAAAATACGCGCAACTATAACCGGTTCTACTCTGTATCCGCCGTTTACTACCGGCGCATAGGCATTCACCAGTTCAAAAAGCGATACATCACTCGACCCAATGGCAACCGACGGTACATTGGCCAATTCAGAGGTTATGCCCATCATTTTTGCATAGTCCATTACCTTATTCCAGCCCAGCTCTTTGGTAAGCTGCACTGCAATGGAATTTATGGATCGGGCATAGGCATACTTCAAACTTACCGTATCTCCAGTGAATACGCAGGTGACATTCTGCGGTGACCAAATCTTCTCCTCCCCATTTTCGGTATATTTTATGGTAACCGGTATGTCGGTTTTACGGTCACAGGGGGCATACCCGTTGTCAATAGCCGCTGTATATATAAAGGTTTTGAATGTTGACCCGGGCTGCCGTTTCGACTGCTTTACATGGTCGTACTTAAAATAATCATAGTTGATATCGCCGATCCAGGACAGAACGTGTCCGTTTGACGGATCCATGGATACGAATGATCCATGAAGGAAACGGTTAAAATACCTGAGGGAGTCGAGGTGGCTGAAGGTGGTGTCCTTTTCCCCTTTCCAGGTAAACACCTTCATCCGGTGTTTCCGGTTCAGATACAGGGCAATGGAATCCGGGTTGTTGTTGTACTTTCTGCTCAGTCTTTTATAAAAAGATTCCATCTGAACAATCTCATCAATAAATCCGGGTATGGGTTTGCCTTTTTCATCCTGCCATGGGTCATTGTTTCCCAGATAGGTATCGAACCTTCGTTGCAGGATTTTCATTTGCTCCGTCACTGCTTCCTCAGCATATTGTTGCATTCGTGCATTAATGGTGGTATATATCTTTAATCCGTCGGTATATAAATTGTATCCGTTTTCCCTGAGCCAGGGCTTCAGATACCGGGCCACAATATTGCTGAAATAGCCATTGTTGCTTTCGTCATCATCGTTGGTGTTAAAAACCAGGCCCAGGGGCAGCTTTTGCAGGGAGTCATGTTCTGCTGTACTAATGATATTATGTTTAAGCATCTGACCAAGCACTACATTCCTTCTTTTCAGGGCGTTGGCAGGTTTGTGTACCGGACTGTAGAGTGATGGAGCCTTAAGCATTCCCACCAGAGTTGCGCACTGATTTGCGGTAAGCTGGTCGGGACCAGTACTGAAAAATACGTTGGCCGCTGTATGTATGCCAAAGGAATTGCTTCCAAAATCAACGGTGTTCAAATACATGGCAAGGATATCTTCCTTGGTGTAGAACATTTCTATCTTAACGGCGTTAAGACATTCCTTGGCTTTATAAATCAGGATCTTGATTACCGGAATATAACCCAGAAGTCCGCGGGAATAATGCGACCGCGTCCTAAACAGGTTCTTCACCAGTTGCTGGGTAATGGTGCTGCCGCCACGCTTTTTTCCCTGGGCCATATACACGAAAACAGAAAATGTGGAACGCAAGTCAATGCCATGATGCTTGTAAAATCGCTGATCCTCAGTGGCAATAAGCGTTTTGATGAGCAAGGGGGAAATCTCTTCATAGGTTACCGGAGTTCGGTCCTTGTCAAAATAGCGCCCGATAAGCACCTGGTCGGACGAATATAGTTCCGAGGCGATTTCCATACGTGGATTGTTGAGATCTTTTAACCTGGGCGACTTACCGAACAGCCACAGGAAATTAATATCCACAGCAATTAAAAACAACAAAATCCAAAGACTAACTCTTGCAGTTTTGAAGAGTATTCTGTATCGCAGTGGTTTGTGTTTTATGGTTTCCTTTAAAATCCTGTATTTTTGCCAGTAAGTTTTAATAAAAGAACGGACGTTCCTGACTGAGTACATAGGTTTACCTTTCAAACAATAAGGCGCAAAATTAAGGAATGTTTTGAAAGTTAAGGTATAAAGTTAACCTGATGTTTTATTTTGGTTAAAAAAGTACCAACAGAAGGCGTTTCAGAATGGTTTCACAAGATGCCTTTGCAGCATTGGGCATATAATATAGGTAATCAGGTATCTTTTTATATCAGCGTGATTTTCCTGTTAATACCAGCCCGTAAAAACCGTGGTTATTAAGATACAGATTGTAAGTTGCCCGGATATTTAAAAATTTACTATGGCCTGCCTCTCCCGATTATGCTTTTCGGCCTGAGGTTACTGCTTTTCCGTGAATGTTATTATTATGAACAAAAGTTCATTAAAATAATTGTCATATGAACATTTGTTCATTATATTTGTTTTTTCTTTTACTAATGTCGCGAACCAAAAGAAACAGGTTAATTCAGATGGCACCTCAGTTCTGTGGTTTTAAGCCACAGGGTACTGCGCTAAAAAACCGCCCGGTAGTGGTTATTAACTACGAAGAGTACGAAGCATTAAATCTTTGTGATTATGAATTGCTCACCCAGGCCGAGGCTGCAAAAATGATGAATATATCACGTCCTACCTTCACCCGGATATACGAAAGTGTGCGCAGAAAAATTGCTCGGGCATTTGTGGAGGGTTCCACCATCCGGTTTGAGGGTGGTCATGTAGACGTGGTACAATGGCACCGGTGCGAACACTGCAAGGTTTCCTTTACCATAGTTCCGGATTCAGGAGACCAATGTCCCTTATGTAAAGCGCTAATTCAATGAAAACAAAGCACACTATATGAAAATTGCCATTGCAGCCAGGGGGAATTATCTGGAATCACCAGTCGACCCACATTTCGGTAAATGTGCATGGTATTATCTTTTCGACAGGGAAAAACAGGCAGGTGAATTTATCCAAAATGAAACCGGTTACCTCCATGAGAAAACAGGGTGCGAAGCCGCTGAAAATCTTTTAAAAATGGGTGTCGGTGTAGCGGTTGCAGGAAGGTTTGGTTCCAAAGTAGTAGAGGTTTTCCGTTTGCATCAGATACAGATGATCATACCCGAAAACCCCGTCACCATTATTGAAATTATCAATCAATTAAATAGTAATTAATTATGAAAATAGCAGTTCCTACAAGAAATCATGCTGTGGATGATCATTTTGGTCATTGCGAATCGTACACCATTTTTACCGTAGATGCCAGCCGGAAAATTGAAAGGGAAGAAACTTTAGATTCCCCACAGGGTTGCGGATGCAAGAGCAATATAGCAGGCACCTTGCATCAGATTGGTGTGAATGTTATGCTTGCAGGCAATATGGGCACAGGCGCTCTGAATGTACTGAAAAATCAGGGAATATCGGTGTACCGCGGCTGTTCTGGTGATGTTCACCAAGTGGTGGAAGCATTTTTAAGCGGCCATGTTGAGGATTCAGGTATTGGTTGCAGCCAGCACGAACAGCTTGGCAGCGACCATGTTTGCAATCACTGATAGCTTCTGTTCCTATTGTACCTGCCCTGTGGCAGTGTTAACTTTGGTTCTGTTCTTCATTCCTGCACAATCCGATGATAATTAATTTACGGAAAATAGGTACTCTGCTGATGGTGTTCACCCTGATGGCACCTTCTGTCATCAAGATGGAACACCATCACGATCATTTTACCTGCCGTGCAAAAAATGAAAAGCATTACCACCGCAATCATGAGGTTTGCGCCATCTGTTCGTTTGAGTTTTCACTGTTCTCCGCTAATCATTATTATCCATCGGTGTCCCGCAACGGATACACCGATGGCTTTATCGATTGCATCAATCCTTCTTTCTTTTCCTGTGATTCCCGTTATACTGTACTTTTAAGAGCGCCTCCGTTGTTTGTTATATCCATCTGACTGATTGTACCGGTTTTTTTACAAACAACAAATACATTATAACATGAAAATATGGATCATGGTGTGTGCCATGGTATGCTTCAGCAATACCATCCAGGCGCAAAACAGAATTTATGGGAAAATTTCTGATCAGGACAGTGTGCCTCTGGCAGGAGCAACAATGTTTGTCCCCGAAGCCAATAAGGGTGCTGTTTCCGACAATGAAGGCAATTATGAACTGAAAGGCTTGCCCGGCGGAAAAATTAGAATACAATTTTCGTTTATTGGATATGCCAGCAGAATTGAAACGGTCATCCTTAATGGCAATAATCTGGAACTGAACATCAGGTTGCACGAAACGGCCATTGAAACTGAGGAGATTGTGGTTACCGGTGGCTATAATTCAACGCAACATGAAAATGCAGTTAAGATTGAGGTATTGAAAATAGCAGCCTCCGGAAACAAGGCAACTCCTAACTTTGCCGAGGTTCTTACCCGTGTTCCGGGTGTTGATATGATCTCTAAGGGTAGCGGTGTTTCAAAACCAGTCATCAGGGGCTTATCTATGAACGATATTCTGGTACTTAACAACGGTGTGCGCTACGAAAACTACCAGTATTCAAGCCACCACCCCTTGGGTATTAATGAATTTGGCGTTGAAGACGTGGAGATCATCAAGGGACCTGCCTCACTACTCTATGGCTCCGATGCCATTGGCGGCGTGGTCAATTTCATTGCCGAAAAACCGGCACCCCAAAATACTGTTGCCGGGGATTACCACATGCAAATGTTCTCAAATTCCCAGGGGATAAGCAATAACGCCGGACTTAAAGGCACCCACAATGGTTTTTCTTGGGGCATCAGGGCAGGTCAGAAATCAAATGCCGATTATCTTCAGGGTGGGGGAGATTTTGTCCCCAACTCACGTACACAGGAATACTCAGTAAAAACAAATGCGGGCCTATCGGGCAAGTCGGGTACGTTTAAGCTTTACTATGAGTATGGTCGGCAAAATCTGGGACTTGTTGAAGATGAGCCGGTGGAACTCATTGTTGACAGAGGCCGTAAATGCAATATCTTTTACGAGCAACTGAACACGCACTTGTTATCATCACAAAATAAGCTTTACTTGGGAAAAACAAAACTCGAAGCCGACGCTTCCTATCAGAATACAGAATTGATCCATTTTGGTGAAGAAGACGTTTACGAATTACAGATGAAACTGGCTACCTTTAATTATGAAGCCAGGCTTTACCTGCCGTCTGACGAACGCTCGGAATATATAGTGGGATTTCAGGGGTTCAACCAGCGGAATACCAATGTCAATGACCGGGAAACCATATTGTTACCCGATGCTGCTACAGGGACTTATTCAGGTTTTATTTTGTTGCAGCATACGTTTCTGGAAAAGCTCAAATTGCAGACAGGAATTCGTTACGATTACAAATCCATTGAAACAGAAGCTGTCGGTGATCCAGGTGATGTTATATTCTATCGTCCTGCTGTAAGCAAGGATTATGGTAGTTTCAGCGGCTCTATCGGTGCCACCTATCATGCTTCTGAATATCTGTTGTTCAGAGCCAACCTGGCCTCAGCTTATCGTACACCAAACCTGGCCGAACTCACATCCAACGGACCCCATGAAACACGCTATGAAATGGGCGACCACACACTCACCCCGGAGAACTCCTATGAAGGAGATCTCAGCCTCCATTTCCATAAGGGCAATGTGTTGTTCGATCTGGCCGGTTTTTATAACCGGATCAACAACTATATCTTTATCACACCTACCGGCGAAACCCATGTCTCCGGACTACCCATTTACCAATATATGCAGAGTAATTCATTTCTGTATGGAGGCGAAGCTGGCCTGCATGTGCATCCATCAGTAATACCCTGGCTGCATGTACAAACTACTTTCTCTACCGTGATTGGAAAACAAAACAATGGTGATTATCTGCCGTTTATTCCGGCACACAAGCTGAACTTTGAAATCAGGGCAGAAAAGGAAAAGTTGTCCATTCTTTGTAATGGGTATGTGTCTGTTGGTTCCCAAACTGCCTTTGATCAGGATCATGCAGCTCCCGATGAAACAACAACCGGAGGTTATACGCTGCTCGATTTTTCAGCCGGCGCCGGCATCAAAGCCGGAAAACAGATCATTACACTGGAACTGGGTGTGAATAATATCTTCGATAAAAAATACATCGATCATCTATCCACTTTGAAGGAGGTGAACCTGTTCAACCCTGGACGTAATTTTACCTGCTCATTGCATGTGCCTTTCGGCTTTTCAACAAAGAAGTAAGAAAAAAAGAGGTTGTCTCAAAAGCCTGTTTATCAAAGCCGTCATTGGTGGTGAGGTGAAGCAATCTGCTAATTTACAATAGTTTGCTTCAGTCGTACCGCCTTCGCAATGATGGTTTTACTTCTTTTGAGACAGCCTCTTTTGTTTATATTGAAATGGGAAGCATTAATTACTGATCTCTTCGATATCAAAAATCTCATTCCGGTCCCACTTGAGCCAATACTTCAGCGCATTCAGTCTTACCAGTTTCCAGTATCCATCATCGGCCAAACCGAATTTAACCAACCCTTCATTAATATCGTCATTCACCTGTTTCAGGTATTGGGCTTTGAGTGTCAGCCGCACGGCATGTTTTCCCAGGGTGAATATGGCCGATGGCCGGGTGATGTTGTCATCGGCTACATGTATTGTTCCCATACCCAGGGTTGCACCTGTACTTACCTGGATGCCATCGTTCATACAGCTATAGGGTGGCCGGGTACCGGCAAAAGTGGTTACTTCAAGTTCATCGGGACCCACATGGAATATTTCCCTGGCCCTGATGCCCATTTTGGCGCCTACTATTGAAAAAACACCCAGGTGTCCATGAAACTCATCCGTCATTACATTGGCCTTCCATTCTTCCAACCCATAACGAATAATGGCTGAATCCATAATCTGGCGTACGTCATAGGTGAACATCTCACGGTTTCTTGGAAATTCGTTGAATACCACACTGGTTCCGGCAACATAGGTATTCATGATCATATCACGAAAAACTTCCTGCACAGCCTTAACATTGTATCCCTGGTTATAACGGATTTTTATGTTGCTCAGCAGCACATTCATGTCAAATAGTTCCGGATTGGTAAGATACATGACAACAAGATCATCGCACAGACGAAAATGATGCTGCATCAGTTTTTCAATTGCTGCCGGCTGACTGTGAACATAATATAAAGCTCCCGACAATAACTGGTTGCTGTGCCTGCATATAGTGAGGAATGATGTATCCAGCACTGCTTCTTCCTGCTGCAGATTGGAGATTACATCCATCCTGAGTCCTGATTGCATTAGGAAATTGGCCGCTTCCGGGTCACAGCTATAATTAAAACCCTGTAATGGTTTGACCGATTCATTGTACCAGATGATTCTGTCTATTTTGTACAGCATGGATCGGTTTTGCACCACCAACTGTTTAATGTTGCTTAAAGCACCAAGACAAACCAGGGTTATCTTTCCATCGGCCCTATTGATCTGATCTTCCAGCAGTTTCACTGCATCGGGCAGATGGTCAGCTGGCACTGAATTTGGTCCCCAGCTCAATTTGTTGTTGAATTCGCGCCAGGGTGGATTAATTCCGGGAAGCTCAGCGCCTATACCCACGGGTATGGTATCCCTGTTAAAAGCATGCAACAGAGCCCTAACTTTCTCATATCCCGCAACCGGTGTCAGCGATCCGTCGGATATTAGAATAGCTTTGATGGTAATTTCCGGACGCGAGAGCAGCAGGCTGATAGCCCTCATGTCATCAATGGCACAATCAGTATCAATGATGATGGGTTGATGCAATGCAACAGGCAAGGGTTTCGATCCTGCATTCAACCCTAAAGCTGCTAAAAAACAAAAAAGAAAAAGCTTTTTCATAAATCCCGCGTAATGGTTTCACTTGTCACACAAAATTATGCTAAATATGAATATCAATGCCACCAAACACCACAAAACGGGGCATCGGATATCCGTAATTGATATAATATTTCACATTGGTCAGGTTTTCTCCCTTGATAAAAACCTGCGCGAATTTTTTAATGGAATAGGCAATGCGTGTATTCAGCAGGGTATAGGATTCCCTTATCTGAACCGGATCGATCTGTGTATTTAAGTTGTGAATATGCTGGACAGACATATTAACACTGAGGTTTTTCCATTTGTAGGTGCCGCTGGCATTAACCTGTTGTTCGGGCGTGGCCAAAATAGCCTCGTCCATAGATATGTAGCTGTAATTAGCGTTAAAAGATAGAAATCCGGTGGGCCGCCATGAGCCGGCAAATTCAACTCCGGTATTGGTGAAGCTTCCGGTATTCTCATTACGGAGGCCACCCGAACCCATAACAGTCTGAATTAGGTTGTCTCCGTCAGCCCTGAATACCGTTAATTCAAGCGATAGCCTATCCTTCATCATACTTTGCAGCACACCAATTTCATAATTAACCATTCTTTCGGGTTTCAAATCGGCATTGGCCGGGGTCCAGAGGTATAACTCACGAATGGTGGGACTGCGAAATCCTTTAGCTACTGATGCCTTGATGGTGGTTTTTTGCAACACACGATAGGCAAACCCTACTGTTGGCACGGGTTCATTTCCGGTTACGCTATTGTGTTCCACTCTAAAGCCGGCATTCAGGGTGAGTTTTTTGAAAAGCTCCTGCTGAATATAAGCATAACCGGCCATTTCCCAAACCGTGGTATCGCCGAATATCATCCCTTCGCCATGCATGGCTTTCACATTTTCAGCAATTCCACCGTATTTCTTATAATCGATGCCCACGGTGACTGTGTTTCCAGTAAACAGATGCACACTTTGATATACAACCAATCCATAGTTTTTATCCTTTGAATGAA
>JGI20214J51088_10001013_pt1 | contig 19088 bp, 18 predicted proteins | sample WetSurMetagenome_FD_51088 | JGI IMG/M metagenome (IMG submission 51088) | reverse complement strand
CATCGACAACCCGATTTCATTTTTTGCATCGCAGGCGCTGACCTCTCGCGCTTCCACCATCGACAGTTTGAAGGACGCCATGGGCCAGGCAGTCCAGACGATTACCGCCGCAGACAAAGGGATCAAGGCCCTCACGGTCATGATCGAACAGGCCAAAGGTATTGCGCAGTCGGCCCTGAGCGCTGAGGCCAGCACTACTGCAGATCCTTTTGCGGGTACCGCGGCTAATGCAATAACATATGCTAACATAACCATAGATCTGGCAGCTACTGTCACTGATGCTGGGACGATCCAAATCGGCGGTCAAACATTTACAGCACTCAGCACAGACACAACCGCTGGTAATGGTTCTTTTGCGGATGCCGCAGCACTGGCCGCAGAGATCAATGCCAACACGACATTGTCGACGGCCGGCTGGATAGCATCTGAGGCATCTGGTGTCATTACGCTTCGTAATAGCACGATGGACGTTACGACTGCCTCTGTAACCGATGGTACCGCCGCAACCATCGCAGCCAACGTGACGCACGCAGAAGTCATGTCAATCACCATTGGTGGAACGGCGTATACAGGGGCATCTGCTGCGACCACGGCCCTTGCCGCCGATGCCCTGGAGGCTGTTCTTACCGCCGTGACGGCGTTTGCTACGTCGACGGTAGCCGATTCCGGAGCGGTCGCCGTGACGTATGATGCGGTGCCGTCCGCAGAACAAGCCTCACTTACGGCTCAGTATAACACGGTACGTGAACAGATGACTGCATTGGCGGAAGACTCCGGTTATAAAGGCAAAAACCTCCTGTCCTCCGATAACATGGTCGTTAAGTTCGAAGGCGCCAATCTGACGGTGTCAGGCTTTGATGCATCGGCGACCGGTCTGGGTGTTACTGAAGCTGCATGGACCAACGAAACACAGATGAACGCATCCATCGCGCAGTTGGATGCTGCTTTGGAAACCATGATTTCGGAATCGTCCAAACTGTCCGGCAACCTGAGCATCATCACGGTTCGTCAGGATTTCTCGACGAACATGATCAACACGCTGACGGCAGGATCTGACAAGTTGACCCTTGCCGATACGAACGAGGAAGGCGCAAACATGCTGATGCTGCAGACCCGTCAGTCTCTGAGCACCACTGCTCTGAGTCTCTCGGCGCAGGCGGCACAGTCGGTCTTGAAACTGTTCGCATAACATTAACATACCAGAGATCGGATGGGAGGGGATAACTCCTCCCATCCGATATATTGGAGAAATAAGGTCAACCATCCATCCGACTGTAGAGATATGAGAAAACCATGGCGTTGAAGATTATTCTCAAACCATATGAAAAATTCATACTCGGCGGTGCGGCCATCGCCAACGGTGATGCCAAGTGCAGTCTTATTGTTGAAAATGATGTTCCGATCCTTCGGTCAAAGGATATTCTGACACTGGTTTCGGCGGACACGCCCTGCAAGAGAATCTATTTCGCCATACAACTGATGTATGTTGATGGCAAAAATATGGCGGAGCATCATAAAACGTATTGGGAATTAGTGAAAGATGTGGTCGAAGCAGCACCCAGTATAAAGCCGATGCTCACAGAAATCAGCCAGAATATCCTGAATGACCGGTATTACCAGGCACTCAAACTGACGAAGAAACTGATTGATTATGAACGGGAGGTTGTCAACCATGTACGCACTGCAACTTGAAGCTTATAGAACCTCACAGAATTCTGTCCTATCCGGCAGAGGAATCGAAGCCGCTGCGCTGACGAGATGCGCCTTCCTGCTTTCAGACTGTCAGAAAAACTGGGACGCCCTTGATCGGGAAGAAAAACTGGCCGACGCGCTCAGAACCAACCAGATGGTCTGGAGTATCCTCCAGTCGGAGTTGACGAAAAAAGACAACCCTTTGCCTCAGAAACTCAAAGAGAATATTCTTACCTTGAGTCTCTTTATCGACAATAGAATCCTTGAAGTTATGACCCATCCGGTCCCCGAGAAACTCAAGATTATTATCGATATCAATCTCAATCTGGCAGCAGGCCTCAGAAGCACTCCGAGCAATAACGACGAGCAGCGGACGGTTGCTCAGGTATTACCCATGCCGAAAAGAACCCCTGCTGAAACGAGCTATCGTATCTGAAGATTACGAACTGGAAATACCCGTGGATATAGCGGAAATGGACGAAGCCTCTGCCTTTTTTCCGTGAATCAGGAATTGTTGGGCAAATTTATTTAAGTTAGTTGTTATCTGAGCGCCTTTCTGCTGCAATAATTGAAATAACTCCTGAGCCTTCTCTTGTTTACCCTCCAAGCAGTAAATGACTGCCATAAGAAACAAAGCGGGCGCGTAATCAGGCATTGTTTTGAGCAGTTCTTCCAGTGCGCAAGACGCTTTCTCCAATGAGCCTATGATAATTTCACAATGCGCGTAAATAGTTATATATTCCTTAAGCTTTACCTTGGCCTCCATCGCCTTGAGCGCTGACTTATGAGCCTCCTCATAGCGGTCGAGCAACAAGTAAGCCGCGGCAAGCTGTACGTAGATTTCCGGCAAGGGATCACCGTATGAAATCTTAGCGATTATTTTAAAACCCGGTGATTGAGGGTCGGCTTCTATCAGGGAGAGGAGCTTCAACCACAGTTCTACAGCTTCGCCATATTTCTTCAGCAAGTGGGCTTGTCTGGCCAGTTCATAAATATATTTCAAGTTTGTTGGATCGCTTTCATATTTGATTTTCCCCAAAAGATAATAATCTTCGCCCTTTTGTGCGTCTCGCTCCATATCCAATTTCCCATAGTGATGAACAATAATTTTGCATGGGGAAACAGGTATTTTTGCATTATTCAATGAATACTCTAATAGCTCGTGAACCGGGTTGGAGAAAAAAATGTCTTTTCTTCTTGTAAAGAGTCGGACTTTTGCGCTTGGAACCCATCCAGCACCTGCCTCCTCGGGATATTGTCCGTCTCTCGGCGTCCAGCCAATGACATTCGTATTGTTCATATAATTTCTTGTAACAATGGAATAGGCAACAGGCGATGAGGAGCGCTTCTGTATCAATGTTTTCAATTCATCAAGATCTCGTGAGGAGATGACCTCATCGGCGTCGAGTACCAAAATCCAGTCACCCGTTGCTTGGATAAGCGAATGGTTGCGGGCGGCGGAGAAATCCTCTGTCCAGGGAAATTCAAACGTTTTGGCTCCAAAGACTTTGGCAATATCTATCGTTTTGTCCACTGAGCCCGTATCCACGATGATCATTTCATCCGCAACATCCCGGACACTTCTTAAACATCTAACAATATGTTTCTCTTCATTTTTCACAATCATGCAAAGCGATAGTGTGCCTTTCTTGGAGGCTTTTTCAATCTGCTTGGGACCGATTTTCTCCCGGACAGCCAGGGCCGCCTTTAGGATGTCCTCGTCCAGGCCAAACAAGGCGAGCGCATCTTCGATCTTTAATATGGCCGAATCAAATTTCCCCTGCTGGATGAGAAGATCGATATATAAAAAAGCAAGGGTTTTATGGTTGGGATATAATCTGCAGGCTTCCCGGAAGTCGGCTTCCGCATCACTGAATGTGCCCAGAGAAGATAGCACGGAATAAAAAATCGAACTTACATCCGGCACGTTTGGAGATAGAACAAAGCCCTTCTTCAGATACAAAAGCGCCTCATCCTTTTTACCTATCCCCCAGTTGAGAATGCCCAGGTTTGTATAGGCTTCTCCATAACCCGGATCAGCGTCTATGGCCTTATTGAAATAATCCAAGGCCTTTCCCTTGTCGTCATTTTTGTACGCCAACATGCCCTTCAGATTCAGTGCCGTAGCGTGGTCTTCCTTCTGCGACAATATCCTGTCAACATACGCAGCCGCTTCATGATCCAGCCCTAAACCTTCCTTGGCGTAGCCTGCACATTCCAAGCCTTTCAAATCATTTTTTGCCGCATCAGGCATGGTCCCGACAACTTCCCATGCCTCAGCAAATTTCTTGGCTTCAATCAACATGCGAAACAGTTCATGGTAGATTTGCTTGGCTTCGGGGGTAACTTTTATACAATTGATGAGTGCTTCTATTGCCTGATCCATTTTCCCTTTTGTATAAAAAGCATCGGCCAATTCCGTGGCTTTTAGAACTGCCAGTTTTTTCCCTTCGGGGCTGGCCATTCTAAGTGTCCACTTTTTATCGATAATACATCGGTCGCCAGGCAATGCTTTGTTTCTGTGATGGTGGATAAAAACATCTCCGGCAATGTAATTGTTATAACCCTCCAACGTCGCCCGCAGGTAAAAATCTTCATCTTCAAACTGACCGGAATCGAAACGTTCATCGAGCAGACCGATTTTTTTCATCAGCGCACGCCGGAATAACATGCAGAATCCAGATAGGTTTCGGCAGAGCATTCGTCTGTGACGGTATTGCTCTCTAAACTTTGTCGCGTATTTGTCGAGGTAATTAACTGATTGATAAGACTCATCCGATACCTGCTGAAATCCGGCAGCACTGTTGGTCATGGGGCCGACGATACCGGCAGTGGGTGCGTGGTTGAGACATTCCAGCATTCCGGAAAGCCAACCTTCACCAACAATGACATCGTGATTCAGTAAGAGTATGAATTCACCTTGGGACAACCGGATGCCTTGATTGCGTCCCTTTGCTAATCCGACGTTTTCATCATTCTCAATCAGGTGGTAGTTTCTATTTTCCTTAATCTGACCTTGTAACCATTTTACGGTGCTGTCAGTTGAACCGTTATCGACAAATATTAATTCATGAGGTTGTTGTGTATGTTTGCGGACGCTTTTGACACATTTTTTTGTATGATCCAACCGATTGTGCGTAACAATGATGATGGATGTGAGACCTGTTATGGCTTTTCTCGTTTTATGGCGCAACGTCAGGGTATTGTCTCCAGAGACAATGACCTCCAAGGGTTTTTTTATTTCATTTGCTAGTGACGTTTCCGTTTTTAATGATATTGACAGGTCAAGCCGGAGTTTGTCAAGGAGTGGCAGGAACAGATTTGCCATATTTAGTTTCTTATAATGATTAAAGAATTCATCGGCGAGTTGATCAAGATCAGGGCGTCGCAGTGTTTCGATGCACAGGTCGGGCCATTCTCCGGCATCCGCAGAGGGGAAACAATGTTCGATCCATTCCTGATTGTGGCAACGCTCAACAACAACAACCGATCGGTTATTGAGTAAATACAGTGTTTTTGCAGTTATATGATTTATACCCGGGCCTTGATTTGGCGCAAGGTGGACATGGGTTCTTGCAATGTAATCATTCCTGAATAATGCCGCCTCATCAAAGATGGTAACAACATTAGCCCCGCGTCTTTTTAATTCATTAATCAATTTAGCTCGATAAGGTGTCATTGAGCCATAGTATAGAAAATCAATATCTTTTTTCTTCTTGTGTACAATTTCTTCTAGTTCAGGCAAATAACCGAATTTGGGTAACTTTTCTGCCTGAATGCCGAGTTTTTGGAAGTGTTCTTCATTCGACTCGAGGCCATGCCATACTGCGCATGCCTGCTGCATTAAAGGAACATAAATTGTGTGGAATGTCGGCTGATCCGGCCAACCTACAATACCCCCTTCTCTAAGGACTTCAGACTGTAATATGACAAATTTTCCGGCCTGCTTTATTTGCTTCAAGTCTTCTGGACTTTTAAGATTATGAGCTCCCAGAATGATGTTAATCCGGTCAATGTAGTATTTATTTTTTACCATACAGCACTCATGACCGTTTGCCTCGATGGTAAAGCAAAGATATTTACATAAATCATAAAGAAAATGAGAATATTTGTATCCTTCGGGTTCAATAACACAAATTGAAAATTTCATGTATTTACCCTTCGCGTCTATTTTAAAATTACAGATACCATTAATAAATAAGTATTTGTATAGAGTTACAGTGAATACGTTTAAACAAAATCCTATAGGGCGTAAATGCAAGTTGTAGCAAACATCAATGGTTTTTCAATGGAATTTGTAAGTCTTAAATAGAAATGATATGTCTGATCGACGCGATGAATTAAGAGTGGTACCTCAAAAAAGTCTACAAGTTTGTGATAAGTGTCGATATGCATCTTAGGATGATATTTCGCGATGTGTTCTTTTGCCCCGGAAATGGCTTCTTTATCCAATCCTTCAATGTCAATTTTTAAAAAAGTTATGGCTTCTTGAATATCATCATCAAGTTTAACAATTGGAACTTTGTTGATTCCGTCTCCTTCAACAAGACGATTACCGTGAAAAGGTGCGTTGACACCTGACAAGTTAAGTTCTCCCTGTTTATCGGACACTCCTTTGACATTATAAACAATATTGTTCAGTCCTCTAAGATTTTCTTTCATGAGTTCTACGGTCGGAGCCGAAATGTCGTAGGTGTAAATTTTTTTATAACNCCGGTTAAACTCATTGACAAACTCAGCGACCGTATCNCCAATATAGGAACCACAATCAACAAAAACCTCATTTTTATAAAAAGGAAAGATATCNGGATTTGCTACACCATTTTGTGTCGAATACGTCGATATTTTCAGCGCTTCTTGCATCGAAAATGTTAACCAACTGATAATCAGNGCATTTAATGAATTTTTTGATNGATTGTCTTCTAAATGATCATAGAGCCATTCGATTTTATTCACATTACTTTTTAAGGTGATAATTCTGTTTTTGACGAGTGAATTGTTTTCCCCATCAACACCGTCAAGCCAATTTGTTTCGAAATACCAACCTCGATACCCGACTGTGAGTAATTCATATAAAGATTGATTTTCTTCCTTTATTTTTCTTAAACAGTCCATTGCATTGGCGATAAGGGTTTGCACATTGTTTTTTTTTATAATTGAAATGAGTTCGATAAACTTTCTATCACATCCCAGAAAACCAGTCTTATACGATTCACTTGTTGTAATTCGATTGGATAAAGCAATGATGTTTGCATCAAACCATTTTTCAAATAAGCATATGAATTCAAATAATTGAGACCGGTCTGTTTGTAAGGTGCCTAATAGTTCAATCATTCGATTCTTCCCATTCAATCCGAACGACAATAATGCTTCCTTGAGTCTATCATACACATATTCCTCTGCCATATCGTTTTGCTTTATGAACTCGACTACTTCATTCATTGTATTCATTAACGTCAGTTGTTGTTTCCCGTTATTATTCATTGAATATCTCTCCAAATTTATCTTTTGTGTGTCTTTTAATCCTTCTTAATTAAGCAACGTATTCCACTCGTTTAAATAATAATCATTAGGGAATATCCTTAAATATTGTTTTACTCCACCTTTGTTGTTTGAATACCACTGGCTGTTTGAGTTGAATAATTTAATGATCATGTCCTCGTTTTGTTTTAAGTTCTTCTCATCGGATTGTTCTTTTGCGCGGATATACGCTTTAAATACATTCCCATATTTAGCTAAGGATTCGATGAATATCTCTGAACCAGTTTTGTATTTACGTTTATCCCAAATACGCAATTTTTTACTTTGACCCAATATATCATTGAAGATATGTTCCCAAGCCTTCATTTTTCGCATTATGGAATATTTCTCCCTTGCTGCTTTAATTGCGTTTTGTGCAATGCGGTTTCTTGTCTCTGTATGATAATATAAATATTCAATGGCTCGGCAATACTCATCTTGGGAGTTGGCAATAATGCCAGTCACTTCATTTTCTATAATATAACGCTCTGCGGGATTGTTTAATACGACGGGGACAACACCGGCAATCATTGCTTCACCTATTGCTTGTTCACATGTGCCCAGATGTTTCGGTTGTAGGGGATAACCAAAAACATCATAAATAGCAAGATAGGGCATAATGCTTGGCACTCTGCCGTTAAAAGAGAATTTATCGGCAATATTCAATTTTATGGCATCTTTCTTCATTTTTTCCTGGGAATCGCCCGAACAAACGATGAACCGCACATCGGGGATATTGATGTTTGAGCACATTTTAATAAAATCCGGGTGTAATTTACCGTAATCAACTGTGCCGGTCATACCGACATTAAAACCTTCGTGCTGCTTTTTTTTAAATCCTTTAAAGATTTCAGTCCCGCATGAAGACCATACTACACCTAACTTTTCCTTTAAATGATCCGGCAATTTTATAATTTCTTCAGCTTCGTAACTCACGGGTGATGTAAAAATAAACCGATCAGCGAATTGTATTAATTTATCAGAGAGAATATATGGAGGATTTAAAGCAGATACATGATTCCAAATAATAAGCCTGCATGCCGGTAATTCCGAATTTACCAAAACATCGAATAAGGTAGGATGATTCCACCAGTGCATCAATACAATGTCTGCATGATCAATCCATTCCAGCAGCAATGACGGATTGAAATACAAGCCGTCATGAATTAGCATGCCAAAATCAAGAAATTCCTGCATAGAATTATTATTCTCTTCAAGGCAGGCAATTTTGTGCTGAATACCTTTATTCACTTCCTTTTCTTTTTTTAACCAATTGAGTACCACTGTTCCAACCCCACCGCCAAGATGGGGCGTGATATGTAGAATGTTGATCATGGAGTTCCCCTTTAAGATAATTATAATTTACTATTATCAGAACCAAAGAGAATGCATGGATATTGAACCCTACAAATCTATTATTTGTCCTTTAAAATTGATATCTACCAATTTTCTCATAATGACTTTCTTATAAGCAACTGCCGTTATAATCAGTTTAGATCTAATGTCTGCGCTTGTTAAAATATGCGGAGCGGCAATGGACAATCCTCCCACCATTAAATTCTTCTGCTTATAAGGATTGATATCGATTAGCCCTTCAATGTTGCAATATTTTAATCTCGTGTTTTCATAAAGATATAGAAACTCGCTGCCTATGCCCCATGCGTATAAAGGATTTTGTGATGCAATTAAGTCGTCAATCAGTTGCTTTTTTTTGTTCAATTTTTCGAAATTGGTCGTTAGATATTTCTTAAATTTCTTTTTTAATTTAAAGCAATCCTCAGAAATATTTAATTCATTTTGTTTATCGGTGCGGCGAAAGATCACGTTTAAGTTAGGCAATGCCAGTTCCGCACTCAACGCAAGATAATCATTATTGCTAAAGTATAATAATTCAAAACCTTCTAGCTTCGCCAACAGATTTAAATGTTTAATGTCAAAATGGTGAATATGGTCCCTTATCAGTAACCAGTAAAAATCAAAAGAACACGTATCTTCATATCTCGATGCATCGGGAACCCCCAGGTAAATTATGCCGCCTTTAACTAAAATTCTTTTCGCTTCCTTAAAGATTTTAGACGGATCAATCATATGCTCAATAACCTGATTAACAATTAAAACGTCAAATGAATTATCCCCAAAAGGGATTGATTCTGCACTGCCAAGTTTAATATCGTACTTACCTTTCTGTTTCACATGTTTTACAAAATTTTCTATCAAATCAATGCCTGCAAGATTATTTACACCTTTTTGATTCAAATAATCCAAGAACCCTCCCATAGCACAGCCAACATCTAATATTCTGGAATTATGATCGATATAAGGAGAAATAAAATGATATAAGGCATTGTATCTTTCAAATGCAACAGGTCCATCACCCCCTGGCATATTGCCGGTTTTATAAAGGGCGCTCATATTGATAGGTGCATACTCTTCATTATAATATTTAATGAGCGCTTCCACTTCTTCAGCACATAATCCATTGTATATATGACCGCAGTCATTGCATCCATTTACTACTGCATTCCGATACAATGAGGAGTTGTCAAATCTTCCACAATTCAAATTAAGAATATTTTCAATATTCGACGATTTGCATACGGGGCAATTAATGGATTCTCTCTGTTTCACTCAATTTCTCCTGCAAAGTAATTTTGTTCAATAACATCTCCGCGTGCTTATCGATATCATCCGGAAGCCCGTGTGTCATTTGACCGCATTCTCGACATAGAAGATGTTCTTTTCTTTTTTTCATTAAAAACATTTTTTGGTAGGCACGAATATTTTTCCCATTCCAGATTTCCAAAACACTCGTTTCGTTTACGTTGCCGATTAAAAGTTTACGCGACCAATCCAGAAAACAAAGACTTGCCAAGCCATCAGAGTTAATAGAAAAGGAATAAAACACATAAGGACAAATCATGACCTCTTTTATCTCTTGTCCATAAACACCCACTTCATGATTGACCTGCACACCAGATAATTCAAACTCCGGCCAACACGACATGATATGCTCAGTGTATATGCCATCGGCTTTGTTGTGAAAAATCTCACGGAATAATTTCCTGTCATCCTCAGAAATTACATCACCGTTTATTTTGATAATAACCTCGCATTGTTTTCTGTTCTCGTAAAAATGTTGAATATTATCAACAAACTTATCAAATATTATTCTGTAATTTGAAAACTCCTTATATTGTTTATTGCTTATTCCTTCTATTGATATATTGATTCTATCGAGTCCGGCTGCAATAATTTCTAAATTTCTTTTCGGGTTGAGCAATGAGGCATTTGTTGTGGTATCAACGGATAATATTTGTGGATTATCTTTTGCGTATTTAACCATATCCGCAAATCTCGGGTTCAGAAGCGGTTCGCCATCTTTATACAACCGTAAAACTTTGATGGGTTGTTCAAATTCACGAATATCATTTATGATCTTTTTGAAAAGATCAAATTTCATAGCCTTCAGCGGACGGCCAATCTCCTTCATAAGTTGTTTGTTGCCGGTGGGACAAAATTTGCACCCAAAATTGCATCTATCCGAAGGATCGACAAATATAACAAAAGGTGCTTTCAAAGGAATTACTTCCTCTAATTTTGTTCTTTTTTCAAGATTGATCCGTGGTTTTATTGCAGCCTTCATTTGTCGCTTCCTGTGAAAAGCAGTCTATCGTGTAAATTAACTTATACGATCGGATTGATTACATCGGACAATCCATCGGTCAATGAATAAGATGGTTTCCAACCCAAATTTCTCAGCCGCATGCTATTGCCGCATATAAACGGCGGTTCCCATTTCCGGTAGGGTAGCGTCCCTATCTTGATTAAATCAGCCCGATTCATCAGTTGGCCAAGTGTTTCCAGTAATTGACGGATCGACACGGGCAAACCTGTTGAAATATTAAATACACCCTCAGCCTGTTTTTCCATTAAGGTGCAAAAAGCGGAGGCGACATCGGCCACATGAATGTAATCGCGGATTTGATCTCCGGGACTGGCCGGAAAAGGGATGCCCTGCTTCAAAGCATTGATGGCTGCCGGCACCAGGCGTCTTGGATCCTCCTGAGGACCATAAGGATAAAATATCCGACCCCAAGCAAAAGGAATTTTGGCCTGCGCTGCTAACTGGCTGCCGATGAGACCACAGGATAGTTTTGCGGCCGCATAAAGACTGGCCGGACGAGCGGGCGTGTCTTCATGAAGATAGCCAAAACCTGTATTGTATTCGAAGCAAGTTCCCGCTGCAACTATCTGCCGGCACCCTGCCTTGATGAGTGTCTGGAACAGGGATAGACTAGACGTAAGTGATCGGATGTTTTGTGATGAATCAAGATATTTACCAGGTTCGGCATACCAGGCCAGATGGATGCAGGCCTCCGGCTGGAAGGCGCTGATGGATTTCTCCAAAAGAGCTGTATCCTCGAGCGTTCCAGCAATCATGTCAAAACTGCCCTTTAACGGCTGCAAGCGGGACATTGGATCGCCAGGCCTGACCAAGACGGCAACCCGATGATTCCTGGCCAGCAGGGCTTTTGTTACATGTGTTCCGATAAAGCCGGAAGCACCGGTTACGAATACTCTCATAACGATGTCTCCCAATCCGGATAGGATGCGTCCTTCTTTGAGACAGCAGTGATCGGAAGTGGCCATTCTATTGTGAAGGCGGGGTCATTCCACCGGATGCCCCGCTCACTTGCCGGATGATAAAAGGCCGATACCTGATAATATACCTCTGTCTGCTGTACAAGAGTCTGATAGCCATGAGCGAAACCTTCCGGAACGTAGAGCATCTGATGATTTTTTTCGGATAGTTGGATCAAAAACCATTGTTTGAATGTCGGCGATTCGGGACGTAAATCAATTATGACATCGCAAATGGCTCCTGCCGTGCAACGAACAAGTTTCGCTTCGGCATGAGGATTTGTCTGATAATGCATCCCGCGCAGCGTGCCTTTTATTTTATTGAAGGAGATATTGCACTGAAGTAAAGCAGGATTTAGCCCATGTTCTTCAAACTCGTGTCGGCAGAAAGCCCGGGCAAAGAATCCCCGCTCGTCTTCAAGACGATCAAGCGTGATGATAAAGGCTCCTCTGAGTTTAGTTTCAATAAATTTCATTCATCAGCCCATACTATATGGTTGGTCTGTGCGTCTGCTATATAAAGATTGAGATGATTAAGGCTTAAGATTTTACTAGAATCATAAAAGGCTTTATACCAGAGGGTGGTTTTTTCAATTGCGTCCTTACCCGTCCATACCGGCTTCCATTTTAATTTTGTTCGGGCTTTGGAACAATCAAGACTAAGCATGCCTGCTTCGTGCGGCTGATCCGGTGCCTTATAAATTTCATAATCAATTTTCGGCCAAACTCTCTTCACCTGCTNGGCGATCTCTCCGACGGTTACATTTTCCACTTCGGAGGGTCCGAAATTCCAGGCTGCGGCAAATATTTCCCCTCCTTCGAGAAGTTTTTGACCGAGGAGCAGATAACCGCTTAGCGGTTCAAGAACATGCTGCCAGGGACGTGTGGCCTGCGGGTTGCGTATCTGTACCTTTTCGTTCTGATGGACAGAGCGCATGATGTCCGGGATCAGCCGGTCGGGCGCCCAGTCACCACCCCCGATGACATTTCCTGCCCGAACGCTTGCCAAGAGTGTCTGATGAGTTTTACCGTAATCTCTCTGGTTAAAAAAAGAGCTTCGCCNGCAATTTGTGACAATTTNTGCGCAGCTTTTCGATGCGCTGTAGGGATNGTTCTGCGCAGCTTTTCGATGCGCTGTAGGGATCGTATCCTCCAAGAACGTCATTTTCCCGGTAACCCCAGGACCATTCCCGATTTTCGTAACATTTATCGCTCGTCACGATGATGATCGCACGAACCGAGCCGGACGTCCTTGCTGCTTCCAGAACATTAACAGTTCCCAGAACATTGCTGGAAAAGGTTTCTACCGGTTCCCTGTAAGAAAGCCTGACGATGGCCTGTGCTGCCAGATGAAAGACGATCTGGGGCTGTTGTTCCTTGAAAACCTGTTTGAGCATAGCAACATCGCGAACATCGCCGATTACGGAATCTATATTGAGGTCGAGCAATTGAAAATGGTTTGGTTCAGTTGGAGGTTTCAGGGAATACCCGGAAACTTGTGCTCCCATCTGTGAAAGCCATAGGGCCAGCCAAGACCCTTTGAATCCCGTATGCCCTGTGATGAGAACCCTCTTGTTATAATAGACGGCGTTGAACATAGTCCATCCAAGACCTATTCCCAAATCTTCCACTTTGCATGCCCGGACATCCAGAGTTGTTCAAGAACTGCTTTGTCGCGCAACGCGTCCATGCATTTCCAAAATCCGGTATGTTTATAGGCCATCAATTGATTTTCCTGAGACAGTCGTTCCAGGGGATAATCTTCCCACATCAATTGGTCTGCGTTTTCCGGTAAATAGGTAAATACTTCCGGTTTTAATACGAAGAATCCACCGTTAATCCAGCCACCGTCTCCCAAGAGTTTTTCATTGAAATTGGAAACACGGTCGTCAGCATCGATGCCGAGTAGACCAAAGCGGCCGGCTGGCTGTACTGCCGTGACCGTAGCAATTTTGCCATGTTGATGATGATAATCGATGAGTTGTTTCAAATTGACGTCTGCCAATCCGTCACCGTATGTTAGAAGAAATTCCTCATTGCCGATATAATTTTGAGTGCGTTTGAGCCGACCTGCGGTTTGGGTATTCAGTCCCGTATCCACAAGCGTGACACGAAATTTCTCCGTGTTGGACCGATGAACTTCGAAACTGTTTGTCAGAAGATTGACGGTTACATCCGAATTGTAAACGTAATAGTTCAGGAAATATTCCTTGATCATGAAACTTTTATAGCCGACACAAATAATAAAATCGTTGAATCCCTGGGCTTCGAAAATTTTCATAAGATGCCATAAAATTGGCTTTTCGCCGATTTCAATCATAGGTTTTGGCTTTAAATAAGATTCCTCGGAGATACGAGTGCCAATGCCTCCTGCAAATATAACGACTTTCATAAAAAATAACTTCCCCCTCTTCTGAAAAAGCCGACAATCTGATCGAAATACGCCGTATATGGCCTCTTCTGCTATGTGTTTTATGAAATCCGGCAAATGGGTATTCGCAATATTGGTGCCACTTTTTTTTAGAATGGATTTTGAATTGAAAATTTGAATATCATTTGATTTAAAATCAAAATTGCCTTTTGTAGACGGAATCATTGATCAAAAAATGTGATAAAGGGAAGCATATCATTTAGGAGATTCGTTGACACAGGCCTAATACAGAGGTGAAAATGGATATAGGGGTTCGTCATACGATTAAAGTTTTGCTTTCAGGTTGCCGATAATGTGATTAAAGCGAAAAAGGAAAGGAGGTGAATAATAAGATGAACGTCAGCGCTACGGACATGCGTGGAACCATAATCAGCGCGCCGGCGACAGTGATTTCACCGAACCAGACGACCGGAGGGACGGGACGGACATCCGACGGCAACACGCCAGTCAGCAATGCACAGATTGAACAGATGGTCGAGCAAATGCAAGGTTATCTCGACAGTATGAATATCAGCCTCCAGTATTCCTTCTATGGCGCCCACGGTGAAAAGGTCGCCGTCAACGTCGTGAACAGAGAAACAGGTGAAATCATCCGTGAGATTCCTTCAAAGGAGATGCAAATCCTTCAGGCCAAAATGGGCGAACTGGTCGGTATGATCTTCAACGATAACGCTTAATTGGGGATGCAAGGCGGACCATCACCGGGCTTTTGACACGGCGTCATTTTTTCAACGGTACCGGAAAGGTGATTTTCCGATTGTATTAAAAGGGAAGAGGTGTGCCAAATCCACCAGCAGCCTGGATATTGATACTGCTTACCTGATTAAAGGCGTCAGTATCTAATTAAAGATAATCAAGGATCGATGATTTGCCAATCTTTGCGGCCATGGAGTATGATGCTTTCAAGGCGGTTTCATTCATCAACAACTTGGCGGCCAACTCTGTAACATCTGCATCCTGTGCCTCTGAAAGGAGAGCGTTCAAAGTGTTGTCGAAATGCGCCAGATTGTTTTTGGCCACTTCGAGGTGGTTTGTTTTCATGCCGCACAGGGACTGACACAGGAGAATCTGTTCCTTTGCACTCGCGATGTTTAGTTGTTGTGCAGAAATCTCATCGCCGTCATCATTGATCAGGGCCTCCTTGAGGGCGTTCAGTGTCTTGAAAACATCTACTCCGCCTGCTTCTGTGAATGCCTCAGCGCCGTTGATGGTGTACGAAAAAACGGTATTGCGATTGATCGTCATGAAGAGATTCTCGTCGTTGCCCTGGTAATATCCAGGAGCGTTGGCATTTACGTAAAATATGTCGTTTTGACCAAACGCTTTCGTGCCGCCGTAATCGTTGAATGTGAGGGACACGCCATCACCCAGATCGACGATGCTGCTGCTTGAGAGCGTTTCGCTTCCCCATGTCCGGCCGCCGTCAGTTGATATCTGGTATCTTGCCACGCCAAACACGCCGGCAGTTGTGGTTTTCATCGCATAGGTCTTGTTGGTGTCGCCCGTGTAGGTTCCGGATGATTCGACATCGCCCGCAAATGCATTACCCTGGGCTGCCTGGACCGCATTAATCGTCGTCGCAAGCGACGGTTCAGCGGCGAAGGGTTTGACGCCTTCCCGAGAACCCGAAAACAGGTATCGGTTCCCCCACTTCGTATTGGCCAGGCTTCGCATGGAATCAATGATGGACTGAATATTGTCCGCCGCGATCTGGCGAGTTGAAGCCTCTGTTCCCACGGCCCCTACAACGATCCCATCGACTGTTTCGAGAAGATCATAGACGCCGGACAGCGTCGATTCCGTAGCGGAAAGCCATGCCTGACATGAATCGATATTTTTTGTATACTGTCCAATGGCGACGAGGCTTTGCCGGATCGTAACGATGTTTGTAGCGGAGAGGGGGTCGTCTGAGGCCCGGTTGACTTTTTTCTGCGATGCGATTTTTTCCGTCAAGTCATTATTCAATGCCAAATTACCGAAAAGATTGCCAATCATGGCATTGAATCTCATATTCTCAGTGATTCTCATCTAACGCCTCCTATCCTGAATTTACCTGATAATATTCATCAGTATATTCAGCATGTCATCCACCATGGTGCAGAGCTTGCCAGCGGCGGTATAGCCCATTTGGTATTTGGTCAACAGAATCATCTCTTCGTCGATGGAGACGCCGGAAATTGAGTCCCGCTGGTTGCTCAAGTAGTTCATAACAGCTGTTTGGTGTTCATTATTTGTTTTAGCGTCGGCCGTCTGACGGCCGATTTCTCCGACCATGGAGGCGAGAAAGCCGCTCAGGGTCTCTTTATTGTCATTCATCAGGAATTCGTCGCGCACAGCGGCGATCCTGGTCGCATTTTCGCTGTCTCCTGAAACGGATGCGGAAGCCGCGATTCGGTTGATGTCGGCGGCGATGATCGGATTTATCCCGATGGAGCCGGAAGAATTGCCCGTATCGGTGATCCTGAAGAAATCCAGACCGATGTTGCCATTGGCATCGAATCCGCTGTTGTGCAGAGCGTTTACACGGGCTGCAAGCGTGTTTGTCATATTGTTCAAATCGTCAACATATCCGGGAAGAATGCTACACTGCAGTTCCAAGTAGGCGCCCAATGTGCCGCCGGTGATGGCGTCGTTGACAACTGTGCCTGGGGAATTGGAGTTGTAAATATCGACTTTCCCGTTGTTTTCAACGATGCTGAGCGTCTGTGCCATCGTTCCCTGCAAGAGAGGCTGCCCATTTGCCAGGGATACGTTGATGGTCCCGTCGCCTGCGTCAAAATAGGCGATATTGACCATTGCACCGAGTTCCTTCAAAGCATTTGTCCGCTTATCTAAGATACTGTTCAAGTCTCCCTTGTTCGTTCCCTCTTTGATGATCAGCCCATTGATATCGGCAATTTCCTGGAGTTTATCGTTGATAAGTGGTATAATGCCGACAATACTGCGGCTTAGTTCCGTGTTGACGGAGTCCAGGCTTTGTTTGTAGGAAACAAGGGTTTCGGTAAGGCTTTCAGCCCTTGAAAGCAGGGCATTTCGCTCCAATGTTCCCGAGGGATTGTTTGAGAGATCTTCCCAGGAGGCCCAGAACTGGTTCAGGGTTTCGTTGATCCCGCCACCGTTGGTATCATCCAGGATGATTTGGATGTTTTGCAGGTTCTGCAGCAGGGCGTCGCTGTATGCGGTCGTCTGTTGCTGTTGGATGATTTGCGAGTCGATATAGCGGTCATAGATACGCGAGACCTGATTGACAGATACACCGATCTGGGCGTCTAACCCGCTCACGTTGACGGCGCCGATACTAACCAGATCCGCTCGTTGCCGGTTGTAGCCGGGCGTGTTGACGTTGGCGATGTTGGAGCCTACGACGGAGATGGCCATCTGATGGGCTATAAGAGAGTCTCTTGCTGTGAATAAAAGGCTATTGATCGACATGCAAATACCTCATTCAGAGAATCATTATCCCGCCTGTGATATATACCCGCCCTGCAAGCTCCGGGTGCTGATTTGTCCGTGCCGGTCATAATTGGGCAGGGAAGCCGTTAGATTTTGGATGTAATGAATGTTATTGGCAACATGCGAAAGTGTCAAGGCAATGACTTGGCGGTTCGTTTCATTTGCGTTCTTGATCTGTTGGATAACATTTGTATATATTTCTCGATAACGGGTCAAGATTTGACGACTTGCGACATCGGCGTATGCGACCAGTTCAACAAAGGGGGGAGGATCTGTTAAGCCTATATAGGCGGTGATTTGGGTGATTGCTTCTGCCCGCCGCTGCACAGCCGCTTGTGATTGTCGGAAAGCATCATCTTTGCAGATGCCGATGTCAAGGATTTCTGGTAATTTGCAATCGCGCAGCGCCTGCGTTTCCTCGCGAATAACGTCCAGAAGATGGGTATGGTGCTCCATCTCGTCCTTAACGGTTTCAATGAGCAACTGAAATAGAGAGGCAAGTTGTGTATCCATTACGCTGTGTTATCCCTCCTGCAGAGGCATCATCCTGCCTGTGATATTAACTTACCTTGCAATTTCCTGGCCTTAATTTGACTGGAAGGGCTATCATTGGGGTGTAAATGTATTAAGCTATAGATATAACACATGGTATTATTTATGTGGGTGAGAGAAAAGGTGAACAGGTTTTTTTTCATTTTATTACCTTTATCAGTCTGAGCGATCACGCCGGCAAATATTTCTCGATAATGGGTCATTTTATTCCTGATGGGGTTTTGTGTGCAATTGATGATCTGCGTCATAGATGCGGGTTCATCCGAATGTAAACCGGCGGCGAGTTTGTTCATAGCACTCGTTCACATATCCAGCGCCATATTAATGAAAGAAGAATCCTCCCTTTTCTTGTATTGAAGTTGAAGATATCCGTCGGACATGGCTATCTATTCACAGTGAGACTCCGCGGATATCCTGCCTGTTCAAGCGATCGTATCGATGAGAGATTCACCTACCATTTTCGCTGCGACTTTCTCCGAATCGACCTTGTAGTTACCACTTTCGATCTGTTCCTTCAGCTCCTGGATTTTCCCCGGACGTACATCGGGAATTTTCTCCAGAATTTGTTGGATTCGTTGGAAATCTTTGGCTTTTGAAGAGAGGTCGACTCTTTCGGTGGCAACCGTTGCACCACTACCGGCAGTCTTGTTCGGTTCCTTTCTGACTGGGTCGCTCTTCTGGTATTGCTGGATCACCTGTGTGGTAGTATCTTTAATCTTGGTAACCATGGTTCACCTTCCTGTATTCATCTTTACCGGAGTTATCGTCATTTTCCGTCGAAGACTTTAATTCTTTTTTG
>JGI20214J51088_10001012_pt1 | contig 19092 bp, 15 predicted proteins | sample WetSurMetagenome_FD_51088 | JGI IMG/M metagenome (IMG submission 51088) | reverse complement strand
AGTTTTTCACCCTCGATCAGCTCCGGGATTGTCTTCTTTTTATCTTTGAAGTAGGGATAGAGTTGTTTCCAATGCGGTTCAATAAGTCGGTACCCACTGGTGATGAATTTCTCCCCTGAAATATCGAACCACGCATCGGTTGTCTCGGATATAGCGTCTTTTGCAAGGGTCGCAAAAAATCTTCGGCAGATGAGCTCATAGATGGTCGCTTGATCATCACCGAGTTTTTTTGTGGGCGCATCGACAGGGTGAATCGGCGGATGGTCGGTCGTTTGTAGTTTTCCTCTGGTCGGGTAACCTCTTCCATTTGTTTGGACTTCTTTGACTTCTTTAGCAAAATGAGCTTCTGATAATTTCTGTAAAATAGCGTTGATGTTCAGCGATGGTGGATAGACTGTATTGTCGGTTCGCGGGTATGACGTCAGCCCCATCATATACAGCTCTTCAGCAATGCTCATTGCTTTTGCTGCGGAAAAACCAAGGTAGGATGCTGCTTGGATGAATGTCGTGGTGTTGAACGGTGCTGGAGGGATTTCGTTGTTCACGGTTTTTTTTACTTCTTTGACAAGCGCTTCTTTGCTGTCCTTGATTTTAGCATAGATCTCCCGAGCGGGTTGTTCCTCACGGAACACTCCATGCTCATGGTTTGCGGTGATAGGCTTGTCTTTCTTAAGTTGTGCAATCAGTGTCCAATAGGGTTTGGGGATGAATGCTTTAATTTCCTTTTCTCGTTCAACAAGGATTGCAAGCGTCGGTGATTGCACGCGACCTATGGAAAGAAAATCCCGTCCAAGTCGACGAGAAGTAAGGGAGATGAACCTGGTCAATACCGCNCCCCATACTAAATCGATGACCTGACGAGCTTCGCCAGCACTCGAGAGATTATAGTCCACCTCAGTCAGATTGTCAAACGCAGTGTTGATCTCAAAAGGGGTGATCGCGCTGTATCTGGCGCGTTTTATTTGCGAAATGTTTGGGTTATAGCCTTTCAGGAGGTTGACGACTTCGACTCCGATCAGTTCTCCTTCTCTATCAAAATCAGTCGCAACGATGAGGGAGGGGGTGTCTTGAACAAGAGTTTTTAATGCTGATGCGATATCTTTTTCACTGACGTTTTTAAGGGGCTCCACCTCGATCAGTTTATAGGGAGTTATCTTCGTCCACTGATTAAAATCACTTGGATAATCAAGGTTGATGATGTGCCCTTTGAGCCCGATGATGTTCCATGGTTCATTGTCCTTTGTGAAGGAATACACAGGGATTTTTCCCAGATGCTGACTTTTTACCTGACCACCAGAAAGAATGTACGCGATCCGTCTCGCTGCAATGTTTTTCTCGCAAATCACTAGCTTCATGGTCGTTCCTAGATTGAAAACTCAACATTAGGATGGGATATAATTAGTTTACGATAGCAGAAAATAGGAGGTTGAAACTATTTATATGGTGACGGTATTTCCTGATGTGAGACTATGAAAATCCAGATAATCATGGGGTCATCTTCTGATATGCCTGTTGCTGAGAAAGCAAAAGCGATCTTCGAGGAATTCGGGATTGCCTATGACATCCAGGTCGCCTCTGCGCACCGCACACCAGAGGTCCTCAAAAAACTCGTTGAGAACAGCGATGCGGATATCTTTATCGGGATTGCTGGTCTTTCTGCCGCACTGCCAGGGACCATTGCGGCACATACGATTAAGCCGGTGATCGGGGTTCCGGTGAGCGGGAAGGTCAATCTCGACGCCATTCTTTCCATCATCCAGATGCCACCAGGGATCCCTGTCGGAGCTGTTGGCTTGGACCGAGGCGATAACGCGGCATTGCTTGCCGTTGAAATCCTTGCAGTGAGTAATGCAAAAATAGCAAAGAAATTACTTGATTACCGGAAGAAGATGCGAGAAAAAGCACTTTCAAAATAGAGGGTCACCAGATGTTCAATGCCGAGAAGTTCATCGAAAAAACAATTTCAAATCTTCAGAAAGAGCTCAAGGGCAAAGCGCTCATCGCGTTCTCAGGTGGTGTTGACAGCACGGTCTGCGCCGCTTTAGTGAACAAGGCTATAGGAAAACAGTTNGTCGCTGTTCATGTTGACACAGGTTACATGCGAAAGAACGAGCCGAAACAGGTTAAACAGATGATGGAGGACCTGTCGTTAAATTATCGGTTCATCACAGCAGGTGAAGAGTATTATCTTGCCTTAAAAGGTGTGGAAGACCCTGAGCAGAAACGAAAGATCATCGGGGAAAAGTTCATCAGAATTTTCGAAAAGGTTGCTAAGGAGGAAAAAATAGACTTCCTCGTGCAGGGGACGATTGCACCGGACTGGATCGAATCTGGTGGAGGCTTGCGTGATACCATTAAATCCCATCATAACGTCGGTGGGTTACCACCGGACATGAAGTTGAAGCTTGTCGAGCCGCTCCGCGATCTGTATAAGGACGAGGTGCGGAAAGTCGCTCGTGCTCTGCATCTGCAGGTTTCTGAACGCCAACCGTTTCCAGGTCCAGGGCTTGCCATCCGCATCATCGGTGAAGCGACCCAAGAGCGAACAGACCTTGTAAGAGAAGCCTGTGACATTGTCGAACAGGAAATTAAGCGTGCATCAGACCAAGGCCTCATGGAGTGCCCTTGGCAATATTTTGCGGTGCTGATCCCTATAAAAACAGTTGGGGTCCAGGGGGATAAACGTGCGTATGGGAACACGATTGCGATCCGTGCGGTGCAGAGCGTCGATGCGATGACCTGCCATTACAGCACGATCCCTCATGACGTACTTGATGCGATTTCAACGAAAATCACCAACACGCTGGGGGAGAAGGTGAATCGCATCGTCTATGATGTGACCAACAAGCCTCCAGGGACTGTCGAATGGGAATGACTCTATGGTGAGGATCTTTGTTATTGATAACGGTGGGCAATGGACTCATCGTGAATGGCGGACCCTGCGAGACTTGGAAGTTGAGACCAGCATCGTACCAAACACCACCCTTCTTAAGAATCTGCAGAAAGAAAAAATTCAAGGGCTTGTTCTCTCCGGCGGAGCTCCACGCATCGGACTTGACGGCAATCTAGGGAATTGTGCGGAATATCTCGATAAAGCAAATTTTCCCATCCTTGGGATATGCGCCGGGCATCAGTTCATGGCACGTCATTTTGGCGGCGAGGTCAAACCATCGATCATTCCTGAGTTCGGGCAGGTTGAGCTGACCGTATGTAAAGAAAGCGACCCGTTGTTCAGCGGTGTTTTAAAAAAATCGATCGTATGGGAATCGCACAACGACGAAGTAACGGTTTTACCACAGGNTTTCGTCATACTTGCAGTAAGTGAAAATTGTAAGATCCAGGCGATGCGACATAAGAAAAAACAGTTCTATGGCCTGCAGTTTCATCCTGAAGTGGAGCATACTCAATTCGGAGANCAGATCTTTAAGAATTTTATACACCTATGCGAAGAGTAAATCATTTTTTTTCCTTACCGTTTACACTTCGGTAGATCATCTCGACAAACACGATCATGAGGAAGAAAAAAATCAACACGCCAACAAAACTGCCAAGTACATACAATATAATAGTCAAGGAATCGTTTTGTGAGAAAATACCGTTATTTACGCTGATATAACTACTGCCAAACAGGATGATGAAGAAGACAATGGATAGAACCGCTGCTAAAGCAAATTCAAAGAGATAGTTCTTCTTTACATATCGCGGAGTCTTTTCCGTTTCATCTAAAAAGTCCAGCAACTCTTTGTTTTCTTTTATCTGTTCATCTGATTCTTCTTCCTGGTTTTCTTCACTTGCATCTTCTGTTTGTTCCACGGATTGTTTTTTCTGAGGAGATAGCGCATCGACGAATTTCTTATATTCAGTCTCAGATTCGAAGAGAAGAGACGCTCCCTGGTAACCGCAGTCCCGACAGACCTCTTTCCAAGAGGACAAGCCAGAGATGATGCCGTCACCAAGAGTCCCTATACGGATATTCTTGCTTCCACAAATCGGACAAGCTGTAATTTCCATTGTTCACACCATTAATCATTTCCATCGTTTGAACAGAGAGTGCTCAAGGCCGAGTTGATCAAAGACTTTGCCGACGATGAAATCAACCAACTCTTCAATTCTTACTGGCTTATGATAAAACGCAGGCATAGCAGGCAGAATGATTGCCCCGCTTTCTTTTGCCGTAAGCATGTTTCTAATTCCAGGCAGATCAAGCGGTGTTTCTCGGAGAACAATGATCAATTTTTTTCCTTCTTTCAAACAGCAGCTTGCCGCCCGCGACGTCAGCGTATCCCCAAAACCATGGGAAATTGCTGAGAGCGTTTTCATGCTGCAGGGGATAACGATCATGCCATCCAGGGGAAATGAACCGCTTGCCGGACCCGCACATAAATCATCATTTTCGTAGACCACATCAGCATTTGCTGTGATGGCGTTATACGTAAATGTCGTTTCTTGTTGAATAATCTTTTTTGCCCCTTCGGAAACGACAAGATGCACTTCGTGCCCGGCCTTGTTCAACTCTTGAAGTAACCGGATCCCGTAAATGCTGCCGGAGGCGCCCCCAAGGCTCACAAAATATCTCATATCTTATAGTCCCTCTATAGCGGTGACAATATCGGTAAGCGTTGTCTTGAAATGCTTGTCTTTTTCAATCGCGGTGCCCGTGATGATGATGTCTGCTCCAGCCCGTGCTTTTTCTTTGGCAGTGTTTGGGTCCCTGATGCCACCACCGACGAGGATAGGAATGGAAGTGTTTTTCTTCACCGCCTGGATCATCTCATCAGGGACAGGCGCAGGTGCCCCAGAGCCAGCCTCAATATAGAAAAACTTCATACCAAGGTATTCTGCAGCAAGAGCATACCCCACCGCAGTCTGTGGATCGTCTCTTTTAATCAACGCTGCTTCCCCGACACGTCCAGCAGTCATCCCTGGCTCTACAATCACATACCCCATCGAGATCGGCTCAAGCCCAGAGTATTTGACAAACGGAGCGCCCTTAACATGCTCCCTGATCACGTAATCAAGATTGTTTGAGTTAAGGAGGCTCATGAAGAAGACCGCATCAGCGTACTTGCTGAGGAATTTTGCTCCAGATGGAAAGAGGATGACTGGGAGATCTGAATTTCTCTTGATGGACTGAACCGTCTCATCTACCTGTTTCTGCGACAGCAGCGTAGAACCCCCGACCATGATTGCACTACTACCAGCATCGGTGACGGTCTGCGCGATGCGACCGGCAACACGTGGCGTTTGTTTATCAGGGTCAAGCAGCGCAAAATGCAATTTCTTTTTCTGTGAAAGAGCGATAATCCTTTCAGCGATGGTCATTGAGGGGGAAGAGAACGCCGGATGTATTTATGTTTTATGCCTTGGGGAGAAGATCCCCGATGAGCTTATCTGAGCATGCGGCAAAAACACTGGTCCGCTCTAGTAAATTAAACTCCATGTCAAGGTCGTCGCCACGAATCGTTTTGACAACCCCTCCTGCCTCCCGGACAATCAGGGTAGATGCGGCGATATCAATGACCCGAAGAATGTCTTTTCCCACGAAATAGTAATCAAGGGCGCTGATAGCAACCATGCACATCTCAAGGGATGCAGAGCCTAAGGACCGGACGTTCCCTTTTTTTGATAGCATGCCGGCTCGCATTGTATGGTTCTTGCCAAGGGAAATCGAAGAAAGCATCTCCGAAGAGGGCACCTCGCAGACGCGGATCGGCTTCATGTTCAAAAACGCACCATGACCCTTCTCTGCCGTGAACATGTCCCCAGTTGGGATGTTTTTTACGACACCGTACTGGATATCGCTGACTTTCGACGTGCCTATAGCCAGGGAGACTGCGTAGAACGGGATGCCACGATACGCGTTGCGTGTTCCATCCACCGGGTCGAGCACAAACACATACTTTCCACCAAAATCAACAAAACCAATCTCTTCGCTGAGGAGATTGACCGGTGTTAGCGATTTTGCTAATATTTTAAGGGCGACATCCTCCGCGACCTTGTCAATGTAAGACGTTGGTGTCCCATCTGCGCCAAGGCCGATAGTCTTCCCAAGTTTATAAAAATTATTCTTCGCTTCCTTGCGGACTTCTTTGCTGATTTTTTCGACAACCTGAAAAGCAAGTTGTTTGAGTTCTTCATCCATAGGTTATCCCTTGATATGAAAGCCGAGATATCCTTAGCTTCTGATTTTTTCGTTTACCTGGAGTTAAAAGTCACGCATGACTTAAACTCCGACACGCTTCCCGAATCCTTTTTTTCCGAACATCTGGCTGTCGTCAATTATTTTTTCTCCCCTGATGAACATCATCGAGGGAAAAACCCCCTGGAATCCTTCAAAAGGCGTCCATCCGCATTTCGAATGAAGGTTCTCAGAGGCGATAGCCCGTGTTTTTTTCAAATCGACAACAATGAAATCAGCATCTCGACCAACCTCCATTTTGCCTTTGGGAAGACTCAAGAGTTGCGCGGGGCGTTCACAAAGCAGGCTCAGTAGATTACTGAGTGTGATTTGTTCTTTTTTCACTGCGTTGAGCAAAAGAGGATACATGGTTTCAACACCGGGTAACCCTGAGGGAGCCCTGTTAAACTCAACGTTTTTTTCTTCCGCGGTGTGCGGTGCATGATCTGATTCGATGATATCGATGAGTGCATTATTCACACCGTACCAGAGGGTATCGCGGTCAAAGCTCGACCGAATCGGAGGGTTCACTTTATAGAGCGTCTGTTTTGCATTGAGGTTGTGAACATCAAAGAAAAGATGATGCGGGGTGACCCCGACGCTGACATGTCTTGGTTTTTTTCTCAGGATTTCGAAGCCTTCGCAGGAGGACAGATGACAAATGTGAATCGGTGAAGATAGACCAGTGGTGTTGTTGAGAACGGCTCGGATTGCGGTTTCCTCGCATTCCGCAGATCGACATCGCAGGTGATCAACAAGATTGTTTTCTTGGCCTTCATGTGTTTTCAGACAGTGTTGATCTTCCGCATGAATGAGGGTGATTTTCTTTGTCCGATTGGTTTCTTGCAGAGCAACTCGAAGATGTTGCATGTTGAGTTGCAGAGAATTGGTGCTGCTGCCTAAAAAGATTTTAAAGCCGTTGCAATAAAGGGATATCTCCTCTATCCGCCCGATATTCTCATCGTTTACCGCTGCGTAGAGCCCGAAATCCACATAGCTTTTTTCTGTAGCTAGTTGTGTCTTTTCTTTCAGAGCTAGTATATTTGTTGTCTGAGGCTGGGTGTTGGGCATGTCAAAGACACAGGAGATGCCTCCGAAAGCAGCTGCTGCTGAACCTGTTGAAAAATCCTCTTTATTGGTAAATCCAGGGTCGCGGAAATGGACATGAAGGTCGATGCCCGCTGGCAGGATGAGATTGTTGCCGACATTGAGATGATTATCTGTTTTTAGAATCTTTTTTATCGCCACGATACGTCCTTGCTCAATGGCAAGACAGCCTTGTTCGAACGCTCCATTATGGTAGAGTTTACCTTCAATTGACAGATCCATCAAGAGACGTCTCCTTAATTGGGCCACGCGGTTTGGTTTCGGTGAAGATCTGCCCCTGAAACTTCGAAATTTTAGTGGTTTTATCAAACCATGCATCAGGAGGCAATCCTGCTTTCATGCAGGTGTGCGAAAGGTACTCTTCTTTATCCCAGGCTTGCTCCACAGGAACCTGCGGAAGCAATAAACCACTGTAAAAGCTTTGTTCGACAATGAGCCCGTCTCGTCCGATGACAATCTGCGCAAGATACTCCTGAGGTTGTTTGACTTTCATAAGCTCCGGTTTTGTAAGCACAGTTACTTCTACGATAATCGTCTCAAGCTCTATTTCTTTTAACGGTGGAAATCTCGGGTCTCTCGTTACCGATTGTGCTGATTCGATGATCGCGTCTTGTAACGATATGACGGGGAGCGGGATGCCGATACATCCTCGTAATTCATGATCAGGGTAGGTGTGAAGGGTGACAAAGACTCCTTGTTTTTTTTGGAAGGGGCCCCCGAGGCCTTGCGACGAATGTTTCGCATGTCTCACATGTTCAGACACGATCTGACGTGCGAACTGGACAGCTTTCGTTCCCTGTTCTATATTAAGCATGGTAGGATGTATAAAGAAAAGCATTAAATAAAATATGGTGAGAGGAAAAAGCCTCTCCCTTTTTTTATGGTGTTTGTTCTCGTGTCAGGAGAATGTTGAGGATTCGTGGCGTATCACCGGGGTTGAGAGTAATCTGTCCAGTGCCTGTGTACGTGACATTTTGACCGCTTTCATTGAAGCGCTCTTCGACGCTTGCATTATATGATCCTGGTGTCAGTTCTACGGTGTAGTTTCCATACCTGTCAGTCTTTATGCTCTTTGTCACTGCTGTATTGTTTGCGACACGGAGATCCTTTGTGAAGAAAACAGTCATGTTTCCTTTCTCTATGCCATTGTATTTCGTCGTTCCGGTGAGTGTGACAGAAACTTTGTTAATAGCAAGATCATAGGATGCAATTCCTTGCCCAACGGAGAGCACGAGTTTACCGGCGAAGGTGTACACAGTGGTTGTTCCCTCTGTTTTTTTGACGGTCACGTTGTAGGATCCTGGTGTGAGAGACGCCAGGTAATGTCCCTGGACATCAGATGTCGCAGTTACCTGTTTTATTGCGGTGTTGTTTTGTACGGATTTGTCAGGGGCGAATGTGACAGGGATGTTCGGTATTTTTATGGTGTTATACGTCGTGTATCCGCTGACAAGGACCGGTGCATACGTAAGCGAGATGTTGACCCAGGAGGTTCTATTGGCGGTAAGGGTCACGGTTTGTCCGGTACTGTAATCAAAGTACTGTGGTGTGATAGCGTTCTGTTTTGTCGCATTTATGGTGTACTTTCCAGGTATTAACGCAGGGAACGTATAGGTGCCAGCGGCTCCGGTTGTTATATTGGTGACTGCCATTTGAGTGTCATCAAGTTTGGTATAGGTGAGTTGGATATGTACGCCGCTTGCTTCCTCACCAGGTGTGTATTTCTTGTCAGCATCGGTATCGGTGTAGACGACTCCTTTGATCTGGGCGGGTTTTGGTTTTGTGATGTTGTAGGAGTTGTTGCCAGGTTCGACATTGACGCCTCTTTTGTTGAGGAGAGTATAGTTGTTTTCGACTGCAGAGACATTGTATTTACTGGGGTATAAATTACGGAAGATGTAATGTCCTTGCTGGTCTGTTTTCACTGAAGGGACCGGTCGTCCGAAATAATAATCGTTCAACTGGACGGTTATGCCAGATAATGGTGTGTCGACGGTGGGCTCAAAGGAAGCGTTGTTGTTATTGTCCTGATAGACAAATCCTTCGAGAGTCGCGAGGCTCACATTGACATTAAAATACCGTGAATATTTCGAGCCATTGAGCCGCATGGACTCTGCGTCGGTAACTGGGGAATATTGGAGATTGCTGGTGTCGTTGAAGGTGATTTTTTTCAGGAGAACATCGTTGGCGTAGGTGAAAAGTAGCGTGATATTGCCGCCTGGTGCAAGAAGGTTGAAGCTTCCATTGGCATCTGTTGCGATATTATCATGAGGGAACCCGTAATCATCAAGGATCGCGACCGTGACATACGGGAGCGGGGTGTTGTTGCAGCTGATGGACCCGTTGAAGAATGCTCCTTCGTAGTATTTCGCGATGACCACCGCGCTTCTACCTTGCCCGTAATAGGGGTATGGTGAAATATAGACAGGGATGAAATGCCTCAGGGCATAACAGGGGATCTGCTGGTTTGGTGTCTGATAGGCTCCACTTTGATCTTGTTGCGGTGGAGTCCCGATATATGTCCGATAGAACATGGTATCGAAATACGCTTGTTTGTTCAGCGTGGTCGTACCGGTGACGGCGACACGGTTCCTCTCAGTCTGTGTCATATTGTTGAGCTCTTTTGCAGACCATTGACCATCTGGTCCTTTCGATCCATCGGTGTTGACTGTGTACCCGGTGTAGATGACCTGGATGAAATCGTCCTCAGGGTTGAAGAATGTCTTTCCCGCAGTTCGCAGCGCGGTCAGCACATTGCTTTTATCGCCGAGGAAAGCGAAGATGTTGAAAATCTGCTCGTCATATCCTTCAACACCATAGTAGCGAATGCTGTACCCGGTTGCCTGCTGGAGGTTATGATAAAGCCAGGTGATCTGCTCATCGGTCAAGGTATCATTGAGGAGTTGTGGGATATCGTGATAATACGCGTTTTCCGGGTATTGTACTCCTACTTTCATAATTTTGCTCAGCCCAAGGTCGTATTCAGCTCCGATTGGTTTTTTCTGCGAGGGGGAAAGATCAGGGTTCAACATCCATGACGTAACTTTGATTGTATTGTTGTTCCCAAGGGATTTCTGCAGTGCAGAAATGACCGAATCGGAGAATGCTACGCCGTTGTTATCCTTTCGATTGCCTTCCAGCAATCGTACGATCCAGACCGCGACTCCCTCTTTTTCGCTTTTTGCGGTATGGAAATTAGATGCAGGTGGAATTCCATCTTGGAAGTTGTCTGCAACAGTCGGATGTCCACCGACAGCAACTTCGTAAAACCCGTAATCCCACCAGGAGATGTACCCTGGTCGTTTCGATGGGTTGGCGATGTTCGTATCTTGTTTGTTTAACCAAGCATAAGCGGCAACCCAGTATTGCTCTTTATACGAGCTTGAGCCGAACGCAGATGAATGATTTTTCCCGAAGAAATCATATTTCAAGTTGCTCGTCCCATTCTTTGATGCTGCTGATGGTACGGCGGCGTCAAGTGCAAGATATCCGTTAGGGATGAGAATGAGGAAAGCGACAAAAAGGACGCCGAAGAGATGGTAGACTCTTACTCCTTTTCGTATCCCTCGGAAGCCACCACCAGCGTTGCGTATGTTTCGTGCCATTTGTTTGTAGTCGATCTTGCTGATTAGGAACCAAATAATCCATCCTGAGAGCAGAGCGATGAGCGGTACCATGTCATTTAGGAAACGGCCAGCGGTTGATGTCAGCCACATATCGATGACGAACAAGGTAAGGATCATAAGGTAATCTCGTCGTCCTTTCTGTTTCACATACTGGAAGATGAGGAACGCAAAACCTGCCCAGGCAAGCCAATATAGCGCAGGACCGTAGGACATGACGGTTCTGCTCATATTATAGGTCCCAGCCTCAGCAATCGTCAGGGAGACCTTTGATCCATAAATCCCAGCGCCATAGATGATTTCTGCGATGGTGTTCAAGGGTGTGAAAATGGTGAATGTCTTTGGATAGTGATACACAACATAGAGAAATCCTGCAGCAGCCGCTGCAATGCCACCGATAAGGGGGAAGGAGATGACCCAGGGGATCTGTCTTCGTTTGAAGAGGATGCAGAGACCACCAAAGACCGCGACACCAACTGCCAGATAGAATGGGAGGTCTAAGAGGACGCCACTTGCGTATGAGACCGGCCATGAAACAAAATAACCAACAAACAGGGTTATCGCGATGCTCATGACGAACCGTTCTTCTATTTTATTGGTGAAAAGATCAATTATCAGTTGGACGATTGCGTACACGGCGATGACGGTGTAGAGGAACTGGGCTTCTACCCAGACCATGGAAAGTGCAGCTAGTGGGATTCCTGCAAGCAGTGCATAGAGAATGCATCGTACCTTATCTTTTTCTTTGATGCTTTTTATGATGAATAAAAACGTCAGGAAGAATAAGAGCAGGTTGAATGAGTCGTGATCAAACAGTCCGTAGGCAGACCCATGACCTGAGCTGATATGGATAGGAATAATGGCGATGAGGAGGGCAGCAACAAGTCCTGCTTTTTTACCAAATAGGGTCTTTCCGATGAAATACACAGGGAAGACAAGCAAAGCACCAAATAAGGCTGGGATGAACTCCATAGCATATCCGACTGCGTTTGCTTCGCTCATAAACGGAGTAAGCAGTTTGCTAAATCCGATCGCAGACATGACCAGGAGCGGAGCACGCCCTCCTGATTTCCCAAAGGGGTATGCGAGCAGCGGATCGCTTGAAGAGAAATAAGGAAATCGTCCGGTTTGTACCGTATTATCGACGAGACGCATGTTATAGTAAGGGTCAGGACCGGAAAGGTAGAACGTATCGGTCATGGTTGTCCCTTGCGGATTCATGTTTACGTTTGATACGATGTTGAAATACGAGTTCATGAAGAGAACTAAGAAGAAAATCGCTATCAGCGTCATTCCGATCCACCAGTTTTTCTTCAATCGAAAACGTTTTCGTTCCGGGGCGTTTGTCGCCGCCGTCGTTTGTGGTGTTGGAGCTGACTCTGATTGATTCGGCATTTTAAATTGTGCTCGTTTCCGCATAGGTTTCACCCTAGGTTGGTTACAACCGTAAATTGATGGTCTTATAAATAACTTATCTCCAAAAGAATCTCCTTAATTTTTTATGTGCGGGATTGTTTTTAGGAGGGTTTCTGCGATACATTCCGCGGCGCTGACTGTGCTGAACTCTGTTTCTATGGTGTCTGTTGAAATTATTTCATCGCAGGCTGCGGCCAGGAGTTTTTCTTTCGCACCCCCGACAAATAATCCATGGGTGCATGCGACCGAGACGGTCTTTGCTCCTTGTTTTTTCAGCTCTCTGATGGAATTGGCCATGGTGCCGCCGGTGGAGATGATGTCATCGATGATGGCGACGTGTCTGCCGCGGGCATCAAGTTTTTTCGGCGTTATCTTCACGGTGGTGCCGTCGATGCGTGTTTTTTCCAGGTAGTCGTACTCACAGTCGATGAGTGCTGCTGCCTCCCTAGCCCGTTCCTTTGCCCCCTTATCAGGGGCAAGGATGAAATCAACGTTTTTTTCTTTCAGGTAGCGGGCGATGGTAGATACTGCTGAGCAGCTGTATGCGGGCACGGTGAAGAATTTCAGGATATGCTCCTTATGAGGATCAACGGTAATGACGCAGTCAGCATGCAGGCTGACGTGCTGGGCAATGGCTCTGGCGCTGATCGCTTCGCCTTGTTCGAATTTTTTATCCTGTCTGCTGTAGCCGAAGTAGGGGAGGACGACCGTGATTTTCTTGGCACCGGCATCATGCACTGCATCCTGAATAAGAAGGAGTTCGACGATTTTTTGGTCGGGATACGCGGTCTGAACGATTACCACGTCCTGGCCTGCGACATCGTCGAGCACGCGGACGTAAAACTCATCGTCAGGAAAACGTTTGTAGGTAGTGTGTAACAGTGGTTGCCGAAGTCTGCTGGCAAGATTTTCTGCAACGTTTTTTGCTGATGTTCCCCCAAGTATATACATAATGCGACACCGTAAATGGCCCATGTCTTTTTAGTGATTTCGTAAGAAAGTTTTTATAAGAGTTTTTACTTAATTCCTTAGTAGTGAGGATGAGATGCGGCGACATCTGTTAGTACAAATAATAATGGTTATTCTTCTAGTGGGATTTAGCGTTTTTGTGTATCCGGCACCTGCACAAACCCCGTCTGATAGCAATGTAGAGGCTACCCTTTCATGCAGCTTTGATACCGGGGCAAGGTTGACTGTCCGGGCACATATGATTGTGAACAGCATCAGTGTTTTTGACACATTGTATGACCGGCAGGCGATTGAATCTATGGCTGCGACTAATCCGTATGTCATGGGAGCGATCATGCTCCTTCTTCATGAGTCGGTGAAGTCTCAGGTCGAGTCCGCGTTTCCAAGCGCAGCTGTCGAAACCATTCGAGCGATGCCCTCGTATGAGTCGCCATATTTTATCGATGATTTCCAGGTGAACCTTACGCCAGCGTTTTTCCAATACAGTGGTTCGTTGAACCTTACTGATTTCATCAGCGGGGCCCTGGACATGGGGGCGACCGTCACCTATCATTTTGATTTACATGCGGAACCAGGGTGGAATACGACGTTTGTGTATGTTCTCCCAAGTGCAATGGCACTAGCGTATGCAAACACGGCTAATACGAATCCTGATTCCAACACAGCTTCCTGGGTGATACGGAACTGGGCGGGAAACGATACAGGAAAAGATGCGACATTATCGATGCAGGCGAAAAACCCGACGACCCTTGCTTCTGAGTCTGACGATATCGCCCTTGAGTTTACCTTGGATACAAGGACGGTGAACAACATCAGTTTTATTGATTCCGTGATTGTGAAAAAGGTAAACGTCCGTCGTTATAATGTGCTGCCTGGTTTTATCACGGGGCTAGGGAGCATCCCGGCAGACGGGGTCCGGTTATGCATTGACAACGGATTGTTCACTTGGAATGATCTTTTTGAAAACACGATTCGACCAATAGAACAGGAAACCACACCTCTTGTTGAGAATTCTTCGTTTAAGCAAAGCCTGCAACTTTCATTTTCATGGGATGCAGCGAGCACTACCAATTGTTCGACACCGTATAACATCACCTCCATGGATGAGGTGCCGGCGATACGAGCTAACTTCAAGGACCCTGATGTGAATCTGAATATCTGTCAGATGCCAGCCAGAGCATTCTTCGGATTGATCAACGCGGGAGCAGACGCGTCTATTTCATCGGTGGATGTGAACTTCGGAAGTGGACTTGAGGGGATCATGCATCCTTACGTCAACGTGCTGTATCTTCCTACCAACATTTCTCTGAAGGGAAATAATGTCTACACCTGGAATAGAACGACGCCGATTACTGGAGCGTTTAGCTCCGGGCTTCAACCGACTCCACCTTACACCGCAGAGCATATCGAGACACACGTTGAAATCGAGCTTTTGAAGATGGATCTAAACATCCCGAGTGTTTTTACCGGGAAAACCGAGCTGACCGCATCGACCAAGCTAAAGGAAGACGACCGGCTCTATGTCATCCGCCGATCTGATGATCTTTCTTTTTCCCCGAAGATAAATATTAGTTACCTTAATGCTGATGCTCTTCGTATTTGCATCCAGGAAAACGTGTTTGATGAAAGTCAGATCAGCGCGTTTCTCTCGCAGAAGACCGAGGTGTTTCAAAAGCGGTTGTCTGATATCTTCCATGGGATGCGCGTGAAGGGGGCTGTCGACAGGAAGTTGTTTGATAGCTCTTTGGTCTGGGATGGGGATATCTCTGCGATGGATGATGTCACCCCGGTGGTGGTGTCGAATTATGCAAACGAGGTGTACACGGTTGGTTTTAATGTGTCGCTATGGCCTGCGGAGTTGACGCTAGCACCGCAGCGGTTCGCGGTCCAGGGTATTGCGAATCAGACCGTGACGTACCGGATTATCTTCCCGCGTGGTATCACGGTGAACGCAAGTGAAAGTGCGGGAAAAGCTTTTGTCACCGGGAAAACAAATGATGGACGTGATTACGTTGAGCTGTCTTTTGAGGCTGGCTCATTAACGCAGTCGACCGTGCTTTCCTGTGTGTTGAATGTCTCCCCGGTGTATATACTCGGGTTGTTTTTGCCATGTATTCTTGTCTTTGCCTTGTTGGTTGTCCTTATCGTCATTATTTATCTGATACGTAAGAAGAAAGGCGGGTTACGACGAGGGAAAGGCAAACTCTTCGAACCGGAGGACAACGAGCCAGCCGAGTATGGTGGTCAGGATTATTATGTGCCGCCTCCGCCGCCATCGACAAAGAAGAAGAAATGATCTTAGTGTTTTGTCCGTTTCAGCAGTGCGGGTGCTAAGGAGATCAGCGAAGGACTTGTTTTGAGCAGGGGAAGTGCGAGTCGTGAGGGGTAGTCGATGTCACCGTAGGTGTTGATGACATCTATTGTTTTTGTGGTGTTCAGCTTCTTGATATATTTNTCGAGCTGGTTGTCAGTTAGGCTGGAAAATATCTTTCTGAATCGCATGCCAAGGGAAAGTTCCCGTCCTATCTGCTTTGTCCATCTTGTATGATAGTGTTTTAAGAATTGTTCATCGAATGCGTGACGTTGTACTGCTTCACTACCGATCTGTGCGCAGTGGGTCGCGCAGAGCAGCCCAGGGTAGATGCCACCTCCTGATGTTGGTTTGATCTGTGCTGCTGCATCCCCGACGAGCATGACATGGTCAGAGGCGGTTCTTTTCAGTGGTCCTAGGGGGATCGTCCCGCCAAATCGTTTCATCACGGTCGTCTTTTGTAGCAGCGGTTGTTGAAGCAAGGATGTATAGTAGTATTGGAGCGGATGTCTGCTGTGTTTTCCGATGCACAGTCCGATGCGTGCGGTGGTGCCGTGGGTGTTTGTCGGGATGACCCAGGCGAAAAACCTGGGTGCAACGTCTTGTCCTACGAAGATATGGACGAAGCACGGGTCAAGGGTGGTATCTGAAAGTTCAGCACCGATGCCTTGAAGGATTTCTGTGGGTCTGGGGAATCCGAAGAGGTTCCGTATNCGTGAATGGGCGCCGTCAGCACCGATGAGTACTTTGCATCGAACCGGTAGTATCTTNTCGTTTTGTTTGATTGATAGACTGATGCCGTGGTCTTGTTTTTTTGCGGTCATGACCTTATGATCCGTGAGGAGGTCTGCTCCAGCAGCCTGTGCAGTGTGCGCGAGTGTTTCATCAAACCGCTGGCGGTCGATGACCAGTGCATGGATGGTCTTTCCGCCGATAGTAAGAATGGATCCTGCGGGGCTGTGAATGTGTGCGCCATATATTTTATTTTGAACAATTCCGGTCTGGGGGCATCTGGTGATATCAAAGACGCGCTGGGTGACTAGACCTGCGCAGTGCAGTGGTTCTCCCACCGTGCTGTGTTCTTCTATGATGGCGACTTTGGTTCCTTTTGATGCAAGTTGTTCTGCTGTGAAACATCCAGTTGGTCCNCCGCCAGCAACGATGATTTCGTAGTTGTCCATTGCGTCTAAGAATATCAACAAAGATTTATAATAAAAACGGTATTACAGGGCCCCATGGTTTTGAGACTCACTAGTATGCTGCTTATTTTGAACCATGTCGGTGGACTCTTCTTTTTTAACAAGAAAAAAGACCCTACTGATCCAAAGAAATCTATCGAGAATGTTGATCCTTCAATGCTCTGCAAGTTTGTGTTGGATGGCACCGGCAGAAGGCTTGGGGAGAGCGTCTCCATTGACCATGATGTGCTGATTATCAAGTCAGGCTCCCAGTTTTTAGGTGTCCCGCTGAAGCATGTGGCGTCTGTGGAGAAATCCCTGGTGGTAAAGGGGCTTCTTGATTTTACAAAAGCTTATGAACTGGGTGAGAAATGGCGGAAGGAATCATATCGCGAGATAGATCATCATGACCACCCGGAAGAACAGTCAAAGTGATTTTGATTACAAGATGGTGCTGGTGACTCGTTCAGATCTTGTGCTTTCTGCAGGCAAGCTAGCTGCGCAGGTGTCGCATGCGGCGGTGAGCTGCACGCTGCTGACGAAGAAACACAAGCCTGAGTGGTTTGCGAAATGGCAGCGGGAAGGGGCAAAAAAAGTCGTGGTGAAGGTTGAAGCACTTGATGATTTTTATCCATTGAAAGAAAAGGCTGAGAAACTTGGGATTAGTACGGACATTGTCAGTGATGCGGGGCATACGGAGATACCAGAGGGGACAGAGACTGTTCTTGGGATTGGTCCTGCACCAAGTAATCTTATTGATCAGGTGACTGGGGANTTACCATTACTATAAAGGTTTTTTAAGAGATTCGTTGTTTTTTCNGTATAGATTTATATATGAGACATTCCTATAAAACAAAGAGGAAAAATACATATGAGGAAGGTTGCTGTCTTCATTGTCTTTGCTTTTTTGGTTGGTTGTTGTTTTATTAGTGGTGTATCAAATCCGATAGAACAAGGCTCTTTTGATACTAATACATCTAAAAGACCAAGTGAAACACCTATGAGTAATCCTATGGGTTTTCAATGGCCGGTGCGAGGTCATGATGCACAGAACACCGGGCAAAGCCAATACGCAGCGAGTCAGAATGAAGGGTATGAGAAATGGAATTACTATTTTGATGCTCCTCTTAACCTTATAACACCAGTAATCGATGGCAATGGTACCCTTTACATTAATTCTCAATTTGATGGTCTTTATGCAATCTATCAGAATGGAACTATAAAATGGTATAATGAACTGGCTGGGTTCTTCAAGTATCAACCGATTATCGGTCTCGATGGAACCATCTATGCAGGTACTGACGAGGGATTTTACGCGTTCTACCCGGATGGCACCTTACGCTGGACAGCACCAATAAAGAAAGATTTTTGTGGTCCTCCTATCATTAGCCCTGATAGTATCCTCTACGTAGGTACATACGATGGTTTTCTCTACGCGGTATACCCGAACGGGACCATCCAATGGGACTATTACCTCGGGTACCCATATGCTAGACCATCGCTTGATACGGATGGAAACATATACTTCACTGCTTACGCTTGTGATTATCTCTATTGTTTATATCCGAATGGGACTCTTCGATGGGCATTCGAAACCATCCAGGATATCTGGGATGCACCACTCATCGGTGATGATGGTATGATTTACACGGTCGCGGGATCTGATGTGATTGCGATTACTCCTGATGGGATAGAGAAATGGCGGACTCCCGTCAATATACCCGGAATGAGTCCCGTTCTGTCACCCGATGGTACTATAATATATTCTTCAGATACTGAGGATGTATTCGGACTGAATCCTGATAATGGACATATTCGGTGGCTCTATCAATTGAGCTTTAACCCCAAGGATAAGGCTCGTCCGGCTGTCAGCAGAGATGGCATCATTTTTTTTGCGTACACTGACAAATCCGGAGATAAAGCATATTTAAGCGCGTTGAATCCTGATGGGAGCTTGAAATGGACTACGAGTATCACCAGCNATATCTATCCTTACGACGGGATATATCTTGGGCCTATGCCTTCGATCGCTGCGGATGGAACGGTGTATGTCACCACTTGGTTCTATGGAGGAGAAACAAATTTTAGCTTTGGATATATCCACGCGTTCGGTCAGCTTGACCCTAGCGCCCCGTCTGCACCGACTATCACTGGACCGCCAAAAGGGAAAGTCGGTGTACAACATGAATACACCTTCACCTCAACCTCACCAACAGGCAAAGATGTCTATTATTATATCATGTGGGGTGATGACACATATGAAAATTGGATCGGGCCATTTGATTCAGGTGAACTGGTGAGTGTGAATCA
>JGI20214J51088_10001011_pt1 | contig 19097 bp, 10 predicted proteins | sample WetSurMetagenome_FD_51088 | JGI IMG/M metagenome (IMG submission 51088) | reverse complement strand
TCTCAACTGTCTCCCCGTCAGCGTAAAGCTTTGAACTTGTATTACATTGAAGAGCGCAAATATATCGAGATTTGCGAAATAATGGGAATGAACTATCAGTCTGTCCGAAATCTTATGCATCGCAGTTTGCTCAGATTGCGCGGAATCAGCAATAATAGTATGAAAGTTTGTGCTGAAGCTGTATAATTTATAATGTTGCTTTTGCTTATAAAACGTTTAGTATTTAAAATATTCTTCTTTCTTAATTTTTTACGTCGCCTGCCTGACAATATATCTTTGTCTGTCAAAAACTTATTTTAATTTCGTAGAGGTTATATAACCCCCATTAAAATTGTTTTTATTTTTATCACATAATATATAATAGTTATGTGATGTATTATATAACGCCATATTTGATAATAATGTGTTTGCGTGCTACTTTATTTATAGCTATAAGTTTGATAAATGTCAGTTTTTTGAACTATCATAAAAGTAATAATTAAAAGATTGTAATTAGGTGTTACATAATAAAGTAAATGTGTGTAAACTATTTTATTATGAGGTAGTTACATAATTATAATGAACGCTAATGAAAATATCTTGTTACAAATTTGTAAAAATATGTAATATGGTGAAACTAACGTGTATCATAAATCTTACGTGATTAATATTATAGAAGATATATTTGTGAATTCATTTTAATATGATGAATCTAATAAGTGAAAGATTATTTATTAACATTTAAAACTAATAGGAATGAAGAGAAAGCACAATTCTAAAATTCCATGTTTATGTTTACTTCTGTTGTTGATATGTATACCTATATCCGCACAGAATGCTAAGACAGTTACAGGATTGGTCCTTGACGAAAAAGATGAACCAGTCATAGGAGCTACTGTAAAGCTTAAAGGCAACCCATCTATTGTTACAGTGACTGATTTGGATGGAAAGTTTTCATTAAAGGTTCCGGTTAGAGGTAAAACTCTTACATTTACTTATGTAGGTATGTTACCTGTTGACGTAGTTATTGGGCATAGTAGTTATTTAAAGGTCCATATGCAAGATGATAACATCCATTTGAATGATGTCGTCGTCGTTGGTTATGGTCAACAAAAGAAAGCCAGTGTATTGGGTTCTATTACGCAAACAACTGGTGCGGTCTTGGAGCGTTCAGCCGGAGTCCCTGATGTAGGTGACGCGTTGACAGGTAATTTACCGGGTGTAGAAACGATGGCAAGTACCGGTATGCCTGGAGAAGAAAGCCCGCAGATAGTTATTCGTGGTATAAATTCATGGAATAACTCTAATCCGTTGGTTTTAGTTGATGGCATTGAGCGTCCGATAAACACTGTTGATATGAGTTCAGTGGCAACGGTTTCTGTTTTGAAGGATGCATCAGCAACATCTATTTATGGAGTAAGAGGTGCAGATGGCGTTATTTTAATTACAACCAAGCGTGGAGAAGAAGGTAAGGCTTCAATTGATGTAGGATTTAATGCAACTATGTCACGGCCATCTAAGTTACCTGACAAATATGATGCGTATACTGCTTTGCAAATACGAAATGAAGCAATTGAGCATGAGGTGGGATTAAGCCCGACTTCATGGAATTTTATGACTCCGCAGGGAATAATTGACAAATACCGTTATCCTGCCAATGGAGCAGAAATGGAGCGATATCCTAATGTTAATTGGGATGATGTATTGTTTAAAAATAATGCGATGTCATATAATCCCAATATTAGTATAACAGGCGGTACGCGTTTTGTTAGATATTTTGCAAATGTCGATTTTTATCATGAAGGAGATCTTCTGAAAAAATATAGCAATAATCGTGGATATAAGCCGGGATATGGTTATAATCGTTTAAATGGTCGTAGTAATTTGGATTTTCAATTGACGAAAACCACTTCATTTAAGGCTGATATATTTGGTTCTTATGGTGTTGAAAAGAGGCCTAATGGGCTTACAAATGAATATACTGTTTGGCAAGGGGCATATAGCATGGCTCCGGATGTCTTTTTACCAAGATATCCAAGTACAGGTTATTGGGGGTATTATCCTAAAGATGCTGTCGGGGAAACTAATTCTGTTGAAGATTTGGCATTGAGTGGTAGTATGAAGAATACTACAACTCAAATTAATACTGATTTTACATTAAATCAAAATTTGGATATGTTTTTAAAAGGATTGAGTGTTCAAGCCCTTTTATCATACGATAATACTTTTATAGAATCAAATAGAGGCATCAGCGATTTGTACAATGGCGCGCAATCAGAATGGATAGATCCAGCAACAGGATTGATTCAGTTAGGAAGTCCCTTTGATGCTAATAATAAATTTGATTATCAAGACCCTCTAAACTGGTCTACTACAGGAGGTAATGTAAGCTATGTGGCACGTAATATATATTATTCAGGTCAATTAAATTATGCAAATTCTTTTGGGAAGCATAATGTAAGCGGTATGGGATTATTCAGCCGCCAAGAAACTACAAGCGGTAGTGAGGTCTCACATCGCCGTCAGGATGAGGCATTTCGTGCTACATATAATTATGACAACAAATACTTTGTTGAATATAACGGTACGTATGATGGATCGGAACAGTTTGCAAAGAAATATCGCATGGGATTCTTTTCTTCAGGAAGTATTGGATGGATGATAAGTGAAGAGAATTTTATGAAATCGCTTAGTTTTCTGGATATGTTGAAATTAAGAGCTTCTGTCGGTGATGTTGGTGATGATAATATATCGAATGGCCAAAGATGGCTATATATGGATCAATGGGCGTATGGTGACCCAACTAATGGTGGCTCCACCAATATGGGACTCAATAATGCGAGTAGTCCATATGGGTGGTATTCTATTACTAATTTAGGTAATACTAATACGCATTGGGAAAAAGTATATAAAACTAATATAGGTGCTGATTATTCTTTCTTGCGTGGAATGTTTGCCGGTAGTGTAGATTTTTTCCGCAATTTACGTACACAAATTTTGATCGATGGTAAGTCTCGAGCGATTGCTTCTTATTTTGGAAAAACACCACCTCCCGCTAATTTAGGTAAGATGTTAACAAGAGGATATGAATTGGAGTTACGTTTTAATAAAACTATAGATAAAGCTCATTTGTGGGCTAATCTTAATATGACTCATACTAAAGATAAAGTGTTACAAAAAGATGATCCACAGTTATATCCTGATTATGAGAAAACCGCAGGTAAACAATTAGGACAAACTTATTCATATATAAATAGTGGGTATATGAATAATTGGGATCAGGTTTATGGCAGTCCGAATTTGAGTGGCAATGATGCAAGTAAGCTACCAGGTGATTATTATATAATAGATTATAACGGTGACGGAGTTGTAGATTCTTATGACAATGTGCCATATGGCTATACAGGAACGCCATTGAATACATATAATGCCACCATAGGTTTCGAGTGGAAAGGTTGGAGTGGATTTGTTCAATTTTATGGTGTTGATGATGTCACAAGGCAAGTAGTATTTTCTGATTTCCCCAATAGACAAGATGTTGTATATAATGAAGGTTCGTATTGGACTTTAACAAATAATAATGCAAAAGTGCCTTTGCCGCGTTGGATAACCACATTAAGTGATTACAGCAGTGGAAAACGTTATTTTTATGACGGTTCTTATATTCGTCTTAAAAACGCTGAGATAGCCTATACTTTTACCGGCGGATGGATAAGGAGATTAGGCTTTAAAAACCTGAAAATATATTTGAATGGTGATAATCTTTGGGAATGGACAAAAATGCCAGATGACCGTGAATCAAATTTTGCAGGGACAGGATGGGCTTCACAAGGAGCGTATCCAACAGTGAAAAGGTTTAATTTGGGTGTCAAATTCTCATTATAAATAAAATCGTATAATAATGAAAAACTTTATAAAAAACCTTGTATGGGGTGCTGTATTCATAGTAGCTATAAGTTTAGTATCTTGTTCCGATTGGTTGGATAAAACCCCTGATTCTACCGTTTCAGGCAAGGCTGCTTTTAAAAATTTTACAAATTTTCAAGGATTTGTTGAAACCCTTTATAATTGTATTCCTGATTTTGGAAATGCATATTGGAGTAATTCTTTCAACTGGGGAGAGGATGAAATCATGTCAAGCGGTGTAACCTATCATTACGGATATAAAATTGATATAGGAGATTTTTGGGGATGGCAAACCAATCATGATGGTTGGCAAAGTGGATGGATGGATAGAAATAATTCAACAGCCACTGATAATGATCGTATGCATAAATCTTTATATCCGCTTGCATGGTGGGGAATAAGTGAAGTAAATGTAGGTCTTGCTAATTTGGATAAAATGACTGATGCTACTGTTGAAGAAAAGAATTTAATCGCAGGTCAGCTATATTTCTTTAGAGGATGGTTCTATTTCCAATTGATGCAATATTTTGGTGGATTACCTTATATAACTTCTCCATTGCCAAACGATAAACCGATAACATTACCGCGTTTAACATATCAACAAACGGCAGATAGTGCAGCATACGATTTTACAAAAGCTGTAGCTTTGTTACCTATTGATTGGGATAATACTACAGCAGGTAAAAATACTTTGGGAAACAACCAACTTCGTATAAACAAGATTATGGCATTGGGGTATTTGGGGAAAGATTTACTTTGGGCAGGAAGCCCTTTAATGAATTGGGCTACACATAATTATGATAATACATACAGATGCTATAACACAGATGATTGTAAAAAAGCAGCAGCTGCTTTCGGACAATTATTAAATTTGGTAGAAAGTGGTCAGACCCAATATGCTTTAGTTCCATTTTCGAGCTATTCGTCTAACTTTTATTCATATCAAAAAGGATGGCAATTACCCGGTTCAACGGAGGCTATTTTCCGAGGCCCGGTATATGATCCCAATGGTACGAATTGGGGGCTATCGAAGCAATATACACCTCAGATTGTTGGAGAATCAAGCATGGGAGTAAGTCCAACGGCAAATTATGTAAATTATTACGGTATGGCAAACGGCTTACCTTTGGATGATCCTAATTCCGGTTTTGACCCGACTCATCCTTGGAAGGGACGTGATCCGCGTTTTTATAATGATATAGTGTATGATGGAGAAAAGTTTGTGCAAGGGGCAATGACATCAGATGCTAATCCGAATGACAGGTATGCAAATTTATATAGTGGTGGTAGCTATAGAGATCCTGCAAGCGGTAGCCGAACAGGTTATATATTACAAAAATTTATACCTAATACTGCAAATAAGTATGATCAAGGATGGGGATATGGATGTTCTTTTACAATACATCTTCCTTGGATGCGCTTGAGTGATATTTATTTGATGTATGCTGAAGCTGCGGCAGAAGGATACGGCTCTGTTACAGGTAAAGATGCCGGCTTTTCAAAAACAGCTGTTGATGCTGTTAATGTTATTCGAGATAGAGCAGGAGTTGGACATGTCGCAAATGAGTTTTTAAGCTCTTTGGATGGGTTCATGAGTGAACTGAGGAGAGAACGTGCAGTGGAGTTGGCTTATGAAGGCCATAGGTTTAATGATTTGCGCCGTTGGTTACTGTTAACTGAGTATCCTTATATAATTAAGACTTCTCAGGAATTTATACGTTCAGGAAATTTCAGCACTACTGATCCTCAAGATAATACTGTAAGTAATTTTAGGCAAGAAGTAATATTAACACGTCCTTTTGCAGGTAATAACAAGTATTATTGGTTACCATTAAAAGTAAAGGACGTCAACTTGTACAAGGGCTTTGATCAAAACCCGGGTTGGTAATCGTAGTATATAATAAGTAAATAATTTAAGATAGTTAAGTTATGAAATATATAAAAATAAAAATTATTATATGTGCATTGTTGGTAGGAGGACCGATTTATTCTTTTGCACAAAATGATGTTCCTGATAACGACTTTCTTTTAAATAATGATACAGTTGCTGTGAAAAAGGACATAGTCCAACTAATTTTTCACAAGGTGAACAAAAAAGATTTGTTGGGAGGAGTTACGGAAGTGAATGTTGCCGGAATGTTGGATAAGAACTATACAACATATAGTTTGGATAATATGGATGATTATGTTGGAGGTTTTAACGGCAATATGTGGGGGAGAGATAGTTATCTGGTTCTTGTTGACGGTGTTCCTCGTGATGCCAATAATGTATTGCCCTCAGAAATAGATAAAATTACCTTCTTGAAGGGTGCTCAAGCTGTAGTCCTTTATGGAAGCAATGCCGCAAAAGGAGTAATATATATTACCACTAAAAGAGGTGAAATAGGGAAACAATATATAAATGTTAGAGCCAATACTGGGTTTTATGTACCAAAGTGTTATCCTAAATATTTAGGTTCGGCAGAATATATGTCTCTTTATAATGAGGCTCGTACAAATGATGGTTTAACTCCTTTGTATAGTGCTGATGATATTTATAATTATGCTTCTGGTAAAGATATATATCGTTATCCAAATGTAAATATGTATTCATCTGAGTATTTGAAGAAACTTTATAATTATTCGGATGCTACAGCAGAAATATCAGGTGGAAACAGGCGTGCACGTTATTATACAAATATTGGGTTGCAAAATACGTCAACGCAATATAAAATAGGTGAAGCCCGGAATAATCATACTACACGTTTCAATGTTAGAGGTAATATAGATATAACTATTAGTGATTGGATTTCTGCATGGGTGGATGCAAATGCTACTTTTTATGATAATCGCTCAGCAAATGGTAATTTTTGGAGTGACGCGGCTAAATTTCGTCCCAACAGAGTATCACCATTGATTCCGATTAGCGATATTGATGGTAATGATGCTACTGATTTATCGTTGGTCGCAAATAGTGATCATATAATTGATGGTAAATATCTTTTGGGAGGTACCCAATTGGACCCAACAAATCCTATAGCCGATATGTATGCATCAGGCTATAATACATGGACCAGTCGTCAATTCCAGTCAGAAATGGGAGTTAACATGGATTTGAATAGTTTATTAAAGGGACTCTCTTTCAGGACCATGTTCAGTATAGATTACGCCACTTCATATTCAAATTCATATACAAATACTTATGCAAGTTTTTATCCTACATGGAATGCTTATTCCGGTAAAGATATGATATCAAGTTTCACGCAGTATGGTAAGGATTCAAAATCAGGAGTTGATAATGTATCTAACGCTAAAGACAATCAAACGCTATCTTTTTCCGGGCAGTTTAATTATAATAGGACTTTCAATCATGTGCATAATCTTTCGGCAATATTGTTAGCAACAGGTTATCAGCAAACTAAAAGTGGGGTTTATCATAGAGTAAGTAATGCAAATTTAGGTTTACAGGTTGATTATAATTATCTTGAAAAGTATTATGTAAATTTTGCTAGTGCTGCGATACATTCTGCTAAAATGGCACCTGGTAAGCGTAATGCATTTTCTCCCTCCTTAACTTTGGGATGGAGGTTAAGTAATGATTTTTTTAAAGATTCTCCTGTCGTTGATGATTTGATGCTTAGTGCTTCAGCCAGTATTTTACATAGTGATTTGGATTTTTCCGATTACTATATGTATCAAGGCTATTATACACAGTCAAATGGTACATACTGGGGATGGAATGACGGAAATTCAACCAAATCAACAGATTCCCGGCGTGGAGAAAATGACGAATTGACTTTTGTAAAAATTAAGGAGTTTAGTGTTAATGTAAGGACGTCTTTATGGAAAAAACTGTTGACAGCCGATGCTTCTTTCTTCGTAAATAATAGAAGTGGATTACCGGTGTCACCTTCAAGCACTTACCCTAACTATTTCTCTACATATTATCCTTCTTCTTCATTTATTCCGTATATAAATTATAATGGTGATAGACGTACTGGTATTGATTTTAATGTTAATTTCAATAAAAGTATTGAAGATGTTGATTTTACATTAGGATTATGTGGTATGTATTACACTACTAAGTGGACTAAGGTAAATGAAATTTATGCAAATTCATATCAATATAATAAAGGCAAACAAATAGATGGTATTTGGGGATTAAGAAGTAAAGGTTTATATCAAGACCAAAATGATATAAAAAATTCTCCAACTTCTTCTTTTGGCACTGTACAACCCGGAGATATTAAATATGTTGATCAAAATGGCGATGGCAAGATCGATTCTAATGATCAAGTGTTTTTAGGTCGTTATGATTCTCCGTTCAATATAGGCATTAATCTTACAACAAAATGGAAGGACTTTACACTTTTTATATTAGGTAGTGGTTATTATGGAGGTCATGGTATGAAAAATAGTTCTTATTATTGGGTATATGGAGATGGAAAGTATTCGGATGTCGTACGTGGTCGTTGGACTGCTGCCACAGCAAAGACAGCCACTTATCCTATATTAACCACGGGAAACAATCCTAATGATTTCCAAAATTCTGATTTTTGGATATACAGTACGGATCGTTTTACCTTGAACAGAGTACAGATAACTTATGATTTACCTGAGAGAATTTTACATAAAAGCTTTATTCATAAATTATCCGCATATATAAGTGGGGCAAGTTTGCTTACTATATCAAAAGAACGTAAAATACAAGAAATGAATGTAGGGAGTGCTCCACAAACAAGATATTATGATCTTGGAGTAAAGATGACATTTTAATATATAAGGAGATTTAGATATGAAAAATAAAAAAATATTCATGTTATTGGCGTTGATACCATTGTTCTCGTCATGTGACGATTTGTTTTCTCCTGCTATTGAAAACTATCCGGGACTTGGTTATATGTATCAAAATACAGATTATGCAGAAGGTATTTTAGCAAATGCATATACACGCCTTCCGAATGATTCATGGTCGTTTAATGATGTCTCAACGGATGATGCCGTAAGTAATGATAAAACTAACAACTACAGATTGATGGCAACCGGATCGTGGACATCTCAAAATAACCCGGTAGATAGATGGACGAGTTGCAATGCCGCTATTCAGTATATAAATATATTTTTAGATAATGTTGATAAAATAAAATGGGCGAACGATAAGATAGCAGCTAAAATGTATGACGACCGTTTAAAGGGTGAAGCTTTTGGGTTACGAGCTTTATATATGTATTATTTGTTGCAGGCACATGCCGGATGGACAACTGACGGCAAATTATTAGGTGTCCCACTTATAACAAAGCCGCAAACGACAAATTCGGATTTCAATCAACCGCGAGCTACATTTGATGATTGCATGAAGCAAATATATGCAGATGCTGATTCTGCTATAAATTTACTTCCTATAGATTATGGAGATATTACCAGCGACAGCCAAATCCCTGCAAAATATTCAGCTATAGGGGCTGATTATAATGCTTATAATCGCGTGTTCGGAAGCATTATGAATTTGCGTATATCTGCCAGAATTGTAAAAGCAATTCGTGCGCAAGTAGCTTTGATGGCTGCAAGTCCTGCTTATAGCAGTGGAAATACCACAACATGGGCTGATGCGGCAAATTATGCCGGACAAGTTTTGGATTTAATAGGAGGTGTGGCAGGAATGGACCCAAATGGATGGCATTGGTATTCAAACACATCTGAAATCAATGGTTTGAAAAGTGGAAATAATCCTAAGGAAATAATTTGGAGGGGAAGTACGGGGACCAGCCTATCGCTTGAGCAAGATAATTTTCCACCAACTTTGTATGGAAACGGACGTGTGAATCCGACTCAAAACTTGGTTAATGCTTTTTCTATGGCAAATGGTTATCCTATAAGCAATTCAAATAGTGGTTATGATGCTACAAATCCTTATTCAGACAGAGATCCTCGTTTGACGGCATATGTTTTGGTAAATGGAGGATCGGCAGGATCGAGTAGTACAAAAATCTATACTGCCGCTGACGGTACTACGAATGATGCATTGAATAAAACATCAACATCAACCCGTACTGGTTATTATATGCTTAAATTAATGCGCCAAGATGTCAATTTAAATCCGAATTCACAAAATAAACAAACGCATTATCAAGCACGCATTCGTTATACAGAAATTTTCTTGGATTATGCAGAAGCCGCTAATGAGGCATGGGGCCCAACAGGAACCGGTGGCCATAGTTATTCGGCATACGATGTAATTAAGGCTATTCGTCAGAGAGCCGGTGTTGGAACAACTAGTGGTGATCCTTATCTGGAATCGGTTAAAAATGATAAAGATGCGATGCGTACATTAATTCATAATGAGCGACGCTTGGAGTTATGCTTTGAAGGATTTCGCTTTTGGGATTTACGCCGTTGGAAAGATCCTATAACTGTAACAGCGCAAGGTGTAAGTATAACTAATAATATACCTACTGTAATAGACGTAGAAAAAAGAAGTTATTCGGATTATATGTATTACGGACCAATTCCTTACAGTGAAGTGCTGAAATATAATCAGTTGGTTCAAAATAAGGGATGGTGAATGTATGTGGAATTTTATAAAATTGATAGAAATGAAAAAGTTATTTTATACAGTAATATTAGTATTAGGACTGTCGGCGATGATTTCATCCTGCAAGAATCAGGACATTAGCTTCCCGAATTATGATTATCAAACATTATATTTTGCATATCAAACACCGGTAAGAAAAATTGTTTTAGGTGATGATGATCAATATGATAATAGTTTGGACACAGCTCATGAGTGTGAAATTATGGCAGCAATAGGTGGAGAATATTCGAACGAATCTGATGTGAAGGTTAATTTTAAAGTTGACACTTCATTATGTACTAATGTATATACATCAGTAAATAATAATATTGGCACTAAGATTGTAGCTATGCCTTCTAATTATTATTCATTGGATGGTAGCTCTATAACTATTCCTAAAGGAAGTATGGAAGGTGGAATTAAAGTCCATCTGACTGATGCTTTTTTTAATGATCTTACATCGATTCATCCAACATTCAAAGATGTGAAATATGTGATTCCATTAGTATTGACAACAACTGATAGCGGTGATACTATACTTAGAGGGAAACCGGCTGTTGGTGTGTCTAATGCGAATCGCGTAAATTCAGCGGATTGGTCAACGCAACCTAAAGATTATATCTTGTATGGAATTAAATATATTAATTCATGGGATGCTAATTGGCTGTGCCGTGGAATTGACTATGTTACTAAACCGGATGGAACGACAAGAACTATTACTCGCCATCCAGCGTATGTTGAAAGTGATGCAGTAGTTACATTGACCGGCAACAGCTTAACTTCTGATATATATCCTGTTTCCGATACACTTTATGTATATAATTCTGCACCTGGACATCAGAAATATGAGAATATGGTTTTTACAACAAATTTGCTCCTTACGTTTGATAATACAGGTAAAAATTGTACTATAACATCTAATACAAGCGGTTATACGGCAAGTGGAACAGGTACGTGGGTTAAGAAAGGTGAAAAAAATAGTTGGGGCAGTAAAGATCGTGACGGGCTTTATCTAAATTATAATATCAATTTTAATAACGGATATAAGTATGCCACGAAAGATACTTTGGTTTTGCGTGACAGAAATGAAAAATTAGAAACCTTTGATATAGTATATACAGGTAGTAATTAATGTATTATAAAAAAGTAATGATATGAAATTTTATAAAATAATATTTCTGTTTATAGCATCTATAGCTATGGTGATGTCATCATGTGCAGATCAGAATAGCTTAGGTTATTCTGTATCTGAGCCGGATAGTCTTGCTACATTGGAATATCTCAAAGCGTATAAGCCGTTAAAGTCGTATCTTGATACGGTTAATAACCCTAATTTTAAACTTGGAGTCGGTATTGCAGTCAGTGATTTCAACTCACAAGATGTGTTATACAGATTGTATTACAGTAACTTCAATAATGTAACTTGCGGTTATGAAATGAAAGAAGGTTCGGTGGTACAGGCTAACGGAAGCATGGATACCGCTGATGTTGTGACGTTTCTAAAAAATGCCAAGAAAGCTAATATGTCTGTATTTGGGCATAATTTAGTTTGGCATGCAAACCAAAATGCAACTTATTTAAATAGCTTAATTGCACCTGACACCATTAAAACCGGTAGTACCGGAAATGCAGGATATGCCTATAAAATAGTGATTCCTTCAACATCTACCAATTATTGGGATGTCCAATGTGTATATGGTTTCCCTTCTACATTGACACAAGGAACTACCTATGAATTGAAATTTATGGTAAAGGGTAGTGCTGCCGGAACAATTATTCCTTGTCTGCAAAGTCCTAATTATTCGAATGACGGATTTGGTAATGTCTTAGTTACTACTAATTGGCAAAGTGTAGATCTTACGACCAAAATTACTGCATCTACAAGAAATTCTTTCTTTCTTAGTTTAGGAAGCTTTGCCGGAACGCTTTACATTGATAACCTTTCTATTTGTGCCGTACCCGGAGGCAGTAATCTTGTTTCCAATGGAGATTTCGAAAATGGTACTATTTCAGGATGGTATGGATGGGGTACTAATACAGATACTCCTACTTTTAGTATATCAGCTTATGGAGATGGGTATAATCCCGGTGTAACTTATGTAGATAAGACAGCAGGAAGAAAAGATACTATATTGACAAATGAGATGCAAAGATATATTAAGGGTATGATGGTAGCATGCAATCCTTATGTACATGCATGGGATGTAGTAAATGAACCTATGTCTGATTATCCTGATCCTACTCAATTAAAGACAGGTGTAGGTCAAAAACTAACATCGGATGAATTCTTCTGGCAGGATTATCTCGGTAAGGATTATGCGGTAAAAGCATTTAAATTCGCACGGCAATATGGTAATTCGGATGACAAACTCTTTATTAATGAATATGGACTTGAATCACCGGGGCAAGCAAAGTTAAACGGGTTGCTTAACTATATTAGTTATGTTGAAGGCCAAGGTGCTAAAATTGATGGGATCGGCACTCAGATGCATGTCAGTGTAAATACTGCAGATAGTGCATCTATAGTTACAATGTTCCAGAAATTAGCAGCAACAGGTAAACTAATCAAAATATCTGAGTTGGATATAGGTATTGCTGATAATGTTCTAGCAGCAAGTGTAACGGATGCACAACTTCAAGCTCAGTCTAAATTATATAATTTTATTGTACGATCATATTTTAAGTACATACCGGCAGCTCAGCGTTATGGGATAACAATATGGAGTCCTACTGACAGCCCTACTACTTCATCATGGAGGAGTGGACAACCTATTGGCCTGTGGACGTTGCAATACGATCGCAAGCGGGCTTATGGAGGAGTCGCTGACGGACTATCAGGTAAATATTGATTAGTTTCTATTATTTAATTAAAAGCCGGTTAACAACTCATTGAGATTTATCCGGCTTTTATTTTTAAATAGATATTTGTAAAATGTGAAATGACCTCATTGTAAAATATATTAGATACATGAAAAACCGAATTATTATAGAGAGAAGTTTGTTATTTTCAACAATAATATGTTTGCTATTTACCGGATGTTCAAAGAATGATGTGGAACATAATGCTCCTTCGGATAATGATAATTCCGTTAAATCTTCAGCTGTAATTGATGGTAATGTCCATTATCAAACAATAGATGGATTTGGATTTTCAAGTGCATGGTGCGGCAGGCTTAGTTATGTTAAAAACAGTGAGCTTTATGATAAACTTGGGATGTCATTGCTACGAATTCGCATTGATGAAAATAAGAGTAATTGGGGTGATGAAATAGCCAATTCAGCAGCTGCTCATGCAGCAGGTGCTAAGGTGCTAGGTTCCGAGTGGTCACCACCTGTTGCGTGGACGAGCAATGGACAGAGCACCGGTGGCTATTTGCTACCAAGCCATTATGAAGATTATGCTAATTATTTGAAAACGGCAGCTGATAGCATTTGTTTGGATTATGTTTCATTCCAAAATGAACCGGATATGGGATATATTTCACCAAAAGATGTTGTGACATGGAGCGAAGACCAAATGTTTGCTTTCCTAAAAAATTATTCACCCATAATAGGTAAACCTATAGTATATGCCGAATCATTTTGTTTTAATGATGCATATACAGATCCGGCATTAAACGATGCTTCAACAGTTAATAAGATTGCAGTTGTCGGAGGTCATCTTTATGGCGGTGGACTGAAAGTACATCAAAATGCTCTTGATAAAGGCAAACATGTGTGGCAAACGGAACATTACATATCCAATAGCCAAGACAGTATAAAGAACTGCTTGAAAGTGGCTCAGGAAATAAGTGATTGCATGAATGATCAGATGAGTGCTTATTTCTTTTGGTGGGTTTGTGATTATATTAATACCGGCATAAATTTGGTAAATGGCGATGGAACGATATATAAAGCAGGTTATACGGCCGGCCAATTCGCAAAATGGATACGTCCGAATATGATCCGAATAGGATGTACATATAATCCAATTCCAGATATTCATCTTACTGCATATAATGGTAATGGAGTTGTTATTGTAGCAGTAAATGACAGTACGTCTTCTGTAAGCCAAAAAATCACATTTTCGAATATCACAGGTCTGAATAGCATGAAAGTGAATTGTACTTCAGAAAATGAAAATATGGATTCTGGCGAAGATGCCGTTGTTACGAATAATAGTTTTACATATACATTACCGGCACAAAGTATTACTACTTTTCATCAATATTAATTTTAATTGTATGACTATGAATTTTAATAATGAAATAAACATTTTTCACTCCTATATGCACAAGTGGCTAACTTATGCTTCCTGCCTTTTAATATGTTGTGTATATACGGCATGCAGCTCTTCCAATGGAGAGGGAACTGCACCGTCAAATAACGGCAATAAAACAATAGGGGTGGGGAAATCTATAGCTTATTTTGATAACTTCACTTATAAAGGTGAAGATGATTATTATAATGATAATCCATTATCGAATAATGATTCGTATTATAATCCGATACTTCCCGGATGGCATTCCGATCCGAGTATATGCACTAACGGCAATGGAGATTATTTTTTAGTTACATCTACATTTTGTTATTATCCCGGTGTTCCAATTTTCCATAGTAAAGATTTGGTTAATTGGACACAAATAGGTAATGTACTTACTCGCCCGTCTCAATTGATTAACCTTGATAATCAGGGAATTAGTGGAGGAATTTTTGCTCCTACGATTAGGTATAATGCAAATAATCAGACATATTATATGATAACGTTAAATGTAGGAGGCGGTAACTTTTTTGTTACTGCTGTTGACCCTTATAGTTCATGGTCTGATCCTGTTTATCTTAATGATGTTAAAGGCATTGACCCTTCGTTCTTTTTTGATGATAATGGTAAGGCCTATATAGTTGACAGCGATAATCCGGATGGTACCCCTGAATATGATGGTCAGCGTGCTATCCGTCTTCATGTGTTTGATATAAATAAGAATGCAACGGTAGGTCAAGGTAAAGTCATTGTCAATAAGGGAGCACATCCTGAAGATAATCCTATTTGGCTTGAAGGGCCACATTTGTATAAGATCAAAGGCAAATATTATCTAATGTGCGCAGAAGGAGGGACAGGACCACAACATTCAGAAGTGGTATTCCGTAGTGATTCGATTTCCGGACCTTATGTATCGTATGAGAATAATCCAATTTTAACGCAACGCAATCTGGATTGGAATCGTTCTAATCCCATTACGTGTGCAGGCCATGCAGATTTGGTCCAGACTAAAGAGGGAGATTGGCAGTCTGTGTTTTTAGCATGTCGCCCTATCAATAATAATTTCGAAAATCTTGGGCGTGAAACATTTATGATGCCGGTGAAATGGAGTGATGACGGATATCCGTATATGACTCAGGGTAATGATATCGTACCTATGATTGAGGAACGAAACGGTGTCGTTCGCGATAGCGATGTTACATTTGGTAATTTTGTGAAAGTTGATAACTTTAGCTCTTATAATTTAGGTGTTGACTGGATGACATTGAGAAGTTCAGCAACAGACTTATATTCTTTAAGTGAAGAACCCGGTTATCTGGCATTGCATTGCTCAACGATAAAAGCCAGTGACAAAAATACGCCTGCTTTTATTTGTAGACGCATGCAACATCAAAAGTTTGAATGCACGACTAAAGTGATATTTAATTCTACAGATGTAAATGACAATGCAGGATTATTACTTTTTAAAGACGAGGCACATCAATATTTTTTATCTATAAATAATTCCGGAAAAAATAAAAATATTTCTGTGAACCGGATAGGAGCAAATGGCTCTACGACACAGATATCTCAAAAAGCAATTACTAATGATAATAGCCCTATATATCTGAAGGTGGTTTCGGAAGGGATATGCTATGACTTTTATTATTCTTTAAATGGCAAAGATTGGAATACAATATGCCAAAATGTGGATGCAAAATATTTGTCGTCTGCAAATTGTGGAGGATTCACAGGCACTACAATAGGTATGTATGCTGTAAAGGAATAATATTATTTGTGTGTAACAACATCAAATAAATATGTAACATATAAATAGAAATATGTAATATGGTGAATAGTTCATGTAATCTTTATATTAGGTAATATCGTTTTTTATTAATAATTTTGTAAAATTACAGATCATGTATCAAAAGATAAAAAGTACTGCCAATTATACTGTTTTATGACCACGTGGATACAGGCCATGAAGATGGGAAATTCTGGTCGGCTACGATGCTTGATTATGTAGAGAAGTTTATACACAAATATGAAAAATAAAACCAAGTTTACTTTATTAATCTATAGAATATCATGAAAAAGAAATTATTACTTTTATCAATGTTCATATTGTTATGCTGCAATATGTTTTCTCAGACTTTTGAACCTGACACACAAGTAGCTTCAACCACAGTACCGGGTAATGATTACCCGAGAGTTGATGTTAATCATTGTGCGTATTTTCGTTTATATGCACCACAGGCCAATAAAGTGCAGGTGGATATATGCAGTAAGAAATATGATATGCAGAAAGACAGCGCAGGAATGTGGACAGTCAAAACATCTCCTTTGGTAGTAGGCTTTCACTATTATTTTATGATAGTTGACGGCGTATCGGTAGTAGATCCTGCAACCTCAACCTATTTCGGTTGCTGCCGTTATGCCGGAGGAATTGAAATACCCGAAGGTAGCGAAGGTGATTATTATCGTCCGCAACAAGTGGCTCACGGACAAGTACGTTCATGTATATATTATGCACCGACGACAAAAGAGTACCGCCGTTGTATGGTTTATACCCCGGCAGAGTATGAGACGAAATTGACGAAACGTTATCCTGTTCTATATTTGCAACATGGAATGGGCGAGGACGAAACAGGATGGTCAACTCAGGGATTTATGTATAATATTATGGATAATCTGATAGCATCGGGTAAAGCTGTTCCAATGATAGTAGTGATGGACAACGGAGATGTGAAAGCACCGTTTAAAGCAGGAGGTGATAGAAACTCAGCAATGTCGCAATACGGCCTATCATTTGAAAAAGTGATAATAAATGATTTGATACCGATGATAGATAAGACTTTCCGTACATACACCGACCGTGACCATCGTGCAATGGCAGGCTTGTCATGGGGCGGCCACCAAACATTTGATGTAACATTGACGCATCTTGACAAGTTTTCATACATAGGCGGCTTCAGCGGTGCAATATTTGGTTTGGATGTAAAGAGTTGCTATAATGGAGTGTTCTCGGATGCAGCAAAATTTAATAAGCAAGTCCATTTCCTATTTCTGGGCTACGGCTCGGAAGAGACAATGGGAACAAAAGAGTTGATAGCGGCAATCAGGGCACAAGGAATAAAAGTTCATGATTATGTATCTCCGGGTACACATCATGAATGGTTGACATGGCGCAGATGTTTAAATGATTTTGTACCACATATTTTTAAATAATTGAATTAATGAAAAATAGATGTGGATTTTTACTATTTAGTGCTTTATGTCTAATAGCAATTGCGCTTGATTCATGTTCCAGTTATTACACAAACAAGGAAACTAACGTTCAGGCAATTGTTACCGTTAGTTATAATTCCGGATCAGTGACGCTTGTTGATGTAAGCGGCAATACATATATTCCGACTTCGACTTCGTTTGTTTCAAATGGAAATACTTATTCGATTACGTCGGCTAATGACGGCCATTTGGCTTTTATAGTCTATGATCTTAAAACCAACAGTTCGTCATCGTCTTCTTCTTATAAAGTAACATTGAGTTATTTCAAGGATATAAATACATACTATCACAACCAAATGATTTATACCACGAAAGGTGCTGTTGATGATTCAGTAAGTAACATAAAGTCAGCAAACGATTCTCTTGTGTCAGTTGATGGAGTGTCAATAATGGGTGGAAATATTAATAATATTCAATTATTGGCTTTATTAGATTATTGTCCCGGCGTATCAAGTTATAATACTCTTGTTTGCTATACTGATCAAGGGTTGGTTACAGCTAAAAGTTCAGATTATGATACGCTAAAAGTATGGTTGTGTCATCATGCTATGGGCCAAATGTACCAAAATACAACTTATGATTGGTCTAAAACATATCCGTATCTTTATTATTTCGGATTTAATTTAGAGAAAGCTATATATCTTGCAGCCGGTGAAACATCAAAAGATTCAGTGGTTATAGATTTAAAAGCACGTATAGCCGCAAGTTCAACATCTGTTGCATGGAAAAGTTTTTGCTGCATGGCGCGAGTTCATTAAATTAGGATATAGCATTGTTTTAATCAGATATTAGTTCTTAAATCTTTATGAAATGGATTGTTGATTAAGGGCACCCTTTTGGGAATGCCCTTAATTTTATTTTTTCTTTGCGGAGTATTCGGTAGGTGGTACACCATATAAAGCCTTGAATGCAGTAGAAAAATAAGTGATACTTGAAAAACCAACTGTACGTGCAACTTCCGATATGTCCTGTCCCGGGGTTTCAAGTAATTGAGACGCCTTTTGTAATCTAATATTGCGAATGAAATCACGCGTCGTTTGGTTTGTCAATTCCTTAAGTTTACGATGCAAATGGACACGGCTTATACCTACTTGGTCAGCCAATATTTCAACGTCGAAATCAGGATCACTAATGTTTTTGTTGATAATACTC
>JGI20214J51088_10001009_pt1 | contig 19120 bp, 11 predicted proteins | sample WetSurMetagenome_FD_51088 | JGI IMG/M metagenome (IMG submission 51088) | reverse complement strand
TGAGTGAATGCGTATTTTTCCGCATAGCGCTCTTTATTTTCAACTACATCTAATCCATCGCTTGTAATTTTGGCAAAGGTCCACTTAGCTGAGCCTGCCCTTGAAAGTATCGCAAGGCCGTTTGCCTCTAAAAAGGAAACAGCTTCATCCATTTGTTGCTGGGAAATTTGAAGGGTTGCTTGGATTATAGCTCGGTCAACTCCCAAGCTTGTGGGGTTATCACTGGTNTGGTTATAGAGTATTTGCAAAATATCAAGGCGTACTTGATTATCGGATAGGGACATAACGGTAGTTTCTCCACTCAAGTATTTATGAGGTTGGCGATTTAATATTTGTGGGAAAAATCAACAGACTCTATCTGATGCTTTTAATGGTATTTAATTGATATTTTGTGTAATGTAATATGTTCTTTGATTTTGAAAAGTTATGTGTGAAGCTCTTATTGATAATGGTAAAATTTATGCCGGTTAATATAGAGTCGATAAATATACTTAGTATAAAAATATCAAATGATAATTTTCAAGATTAAAATAGTTGAAAATTCCGTGATTTTCAAAAATGAGTAAGGTGCAAGGCTCTGTTAACATTGGGCGCGTACAACAGGGCTTGCATCTACTCGCTATAATCTATAACAGTGTTATTATGGCATAATAACCTTTCCCCTTACACATACGGGTACTTACTCGAGTTGGCGCTGGAAGAAAGATCTTTTTTCTTCTCTTTTTTGGTCTATTATTTACAATTCGTCCTGGGTTGCTTTATGATTGAATCAAATTGATTGAAAGGTTTTGAAAGTTTAAGAATGTTGGCCGAGTTGTTGACTTGTATTGTTGTTGTACTAAAATGGCTGATGTATTGTATCTCAATAAACAATAAAAGGTAGTTATTCCTAAACCCCAATCGGTTACCCTTGAAAATCCAAAAACATAATAAAATCATCCTATTGCTAGCCGTCTTAATAACAAGCCTATTTCTGACTTTTCAAATTAATAGCAGTTTAGCGGTCTCAGGTGATTTGGGCACTCAAGTAGCCGGGACATTGACCGGCAACACAACTTGGACAGTTGCGAACAGCCCATATATAATCACAAGTACAGTTATCGTACCCTCTGGCGTCAATCTGACCATTGAGCCAGGTGTAACCGTAACGGCGCAAACGTCCGATAATACGATGTTTAAAATAAACGGTTTAGTTCAAGCAAAAGGAAGCGCAACCGCCAAAATTATCTTCGATGGCAATGGTAACATGAACTTTTTCAAAACAAATCATCCTGTCTCTGCAGGTTTCTTAGACCTCGATTTCTGTGTCATAGAAAATGGGTTGAGTGCTTTCTGGTTTGATAACACAGCTTACTTGAACATAACCAACTCTACACTCAGCAATCTTTCAGAATACTCATACCTATGGTATCCCTCCCAAGACTCCTACATTGAATATAACACATTTACCAACTGTTCAGGAATCAAGATAGGAACAGACGACTACTTCTCAAACTCCTCAGGATTGGTCTATATAAAATATAACTTCTTTGCCAATAACCAAGGATTTATTGTAAACAACTTCGCAAGCTATGGACTCAGTAAGGTATGTGTTAACTACAATTCATTCACCAGCACTTCTGGTTTAATATTAGAGGTAGAGCAAACTTCCACAACAGCCGATATGGATGCATCCCAAAACTATTGGGGGACAACAAACATAACAGACATCGACTTCATGATCTATGACAAAAACGACGATCCATCCTGTTCAAGCGGCATCAACTATCTCCCGATCCTTGACAACCCGGACCCTCAAACTCCAGTCGCTCCAACGCCAACACCAACGCCTTCACCAACTCTTGAAGTCACGCCTTTACCGACTCCCTTGCCATCAATCAGCCCTGACCCATCAATATCTCCTTCACCAACAACAGAGCCCACTACTTCACCGACACCTTCGAGCTCTCCCATTAATTCGTCAACTCCCGAACCAACAACTGACCCAACAAATACAAACCTCTCCTCCATACCCACCCAAGACCAGCCTTCAACAAGCATTTCTACACAGAGCTTACCAACTCAACAGCCAAACGTAACCAATATCCCAACTTTAGATGGTATATCTAACAACTACATACAAATTATCATTGTTGTTGCTGTAGCAGTGCTTTCAATTGGCTTAATAGTTGCATTCATTAAGCGCAAAAGGTAACTAAAATATGATTTTAGTTTTCGATTTAGCGCTTTGATCGGTGACCCAGCTAATTAATGTGCCAGCTATTGCCCTTTAAAACGAGAATTCATTTAGCTTTCAAATTTTTTTCTTAACTCTGTAAATAGTTGCAAGTCTTTGTCTACTTATTAGAACAAATCATCTAATAGCTGGACTTATATGTTGCTGGTTACAATTATGCCTTCAAGAGGGCTTAACTGGTTGAAGGGAAACGATGAAACAGAGCTTGAATATGCATTACGAGGAAAAGCCTGGAAAGTTTACTGGTTCTTGCTAAAAACCGGTGCTCCCGTTGGCGTCCGCGAAGTTCAGCGTGCCCTGCATTTTAGTAGCCCAAGCATTGCCTTTCACCATCTTGAACAGCTCCGTGAGCTAGGTTTGGTGGAAAAACAGGATGTTGGAGGACATTATCTTTTAGTTGGTCAAGTAAAAATCGGTGTTCTTCGCCATTACGTTAAGCTTGGCAAACTCTTGTTTCCCAGATATTTCTTTTATGCTCTGTTTAGCACGCTTTTCTTTGTCCTGTATTTGACACTCTTATTTAGTGGTTTCACAAGAGATAACCTGTTCATTATCTCTTTTGGCGCGATTGTTTGTTCTGTGTTTTGGTATGAAGCTTACCGTGTATGGGCAATGAGGCCATTCTAAAAGTTAGAACAGCATGTTCGCATGCTTAGCATAAAATAAAAAAGCGACTAATCTATAGTCAGGAGAAAACAAGGTTATGGTACAAAAAGAAGTCAGGAAAAAAACAAAAATTTACAGTACAGTTGCTGTACTATTTGCGATAGTATTAGTAAGTATGATTTACATTTACGGCGGCTCACCAGTAATAATTGGTCCTAACGGCAATGGCCCAAACCCCACTACCTACCCATTCAACCAATACCCCCTCACCGGTGGGCAAGGGTCATTAACTGCTGATCAATTAGCGGCTTCTGGAATGAAGACTTTCTCGTCAATTGATGAACTCAAACAATATATTAGCAGCACCACAGGGCAAAATAGTTACTATGGAGGCCCTTTAGACTCTCAGTTTTTTAGTTCAAAAGGCACTTTATCAGCTGAACGAACCTCAGGATCAAACGTTTATGCAACCTCTGGGGATAGTGCTGCATATGCTCCTTCACCTGCGGCAACAGACCAATCAACCCATTCAACTACAAACATTCAAGTTTCAGGCGTAGATGAAGCTGACAAAGTAAAAACAGATGGCCAATATATTTACACATCAACCATAAAACAAAGCCCGATTGTTTATGCAACAGATGTAGCAAGCAGCACTCAATCAGCAAGCAATACAATCTACATCTTAAAAGCTGACCCAAAAAATCCGCAAGTAGTGTCAAAAATAAACCTTGGAACTGATGCCCAACCTGCAGGATTGTACTTAAGTGAAGACGGTAATCGCCTAGTTGTTTTAGCAAGCAAATACCAAATTTACGGCTATGGAACAGCCAGCCGAGACAGTGTGATTGCCACTATACTACCATACTACCAAGCAGATGTTTACACCTACATTAACGTCTATGATGTTACAAACAAAGCAAGTCCAGTGCTTGAAAGAAACTTTACTGCTAGCGGAAGTTATTTTAACTCACGCATGATCGGCGACTTCGTCTATGCTATAGTTAGTCAACCCGCCCAGGTATACGACAATAAGGTTGTTCTACCAGCTGTGTATGATGGCAAAGTCGGGAGTTCTGTTTCACCAACATCCATCTATTACGCTGATACAGTTCAACCAAACTATTACACATTCACTAGCTTCTTTGGTATTAACATCTTAAACAGCACAGAGCAACCCACTGAACTAACAATAACAATGGGTGACGCAAGCGCAATGTATGTTTCACCTGACAACATCTACCTAACCTACCCCACATGGACTTATGGATCGACAGGACAGTACACATCCATTTACAGAATAGCGATTGATGGAGCAAAATTAGCTTTCCAAGCAACAGGTAACGTAACTGGAACAACGATAAACCAGTATTCAATGGATGAAAGTGGCGCTTACTTTAGAATAGCGACAGACTCATACACTATGGCTTCTCAAAGCAATGTCTATGTCCTTAACGCAACCGACCTGTCAATTACCGGCAAACTAGAAGGAATCTCACCAGATGAAAACCTGTACGCTGCACGTTTTATGGGTAACCGATGCTATCTAGTTACATTCAAGCAGACCGACCCATTCTTCATTATCGATTTAAGCAATCCTTCAGCTCCAAGAATTGCTGGCGAACTAAAAATCCCTGGCTACTCCAGCTTCCTACAACCATACGATGAAACGCATGTAATAGGATTTGGAATGATCGCACAACTTGCCAACGGACAAGAAAACCAAACACTCAAGCTAGCCCTCTTCGATGTATCTAACATTAACAACCCAACTCAAATTGCAACATACACCGTCCAAGGAACCTACACCTCATCCGACGCTTTATATGACCCTAAAGCAATCCTCTTTGACCTCCAAAAACAACTCCTTGTAATACCCGTATCAATAATCAACTACCAAACAACCTACACATTACCAAACGGCACAGTCACCAATACATATCCAGTGCTTCCAACAGTAATCGACAAAAGCACAGGCGATGGCAGCAGCAGTAGTAGCGGTTACCTACCAATAGCATTTAGCTACACAAATGAATATTGGCAAGGCGCTTATGTCTTTAATGTTAACCCATCTGCAGGCTTTACGCTCAAAGGAACAATAACACATCTGGACACATCACTATTTGACAGCAACAGAATGCTAAATCAAACCTCAACCTACGTTGACACATACAATAACCAAATCTCAAGATCGCTCTACATAGACAATTCATTGTATACATTCTCAACCGCACTGGTCAAAGTGAACAGCTTAAGCGATCTAACGCAAACAGGGCAAATCAAACTGCCCTAATTATTTTTTACTTTTTTAACGCTAATCAGCGCTTTTAACGTAGATTTCAACTTTGACTTCCTGCGATGATTTCCCTGAGAAATCTGAGAGATATCCCCTCCATTTAGGGTTAGCATTTGCGGTAAATCCTACTGTCTGCGCTATACCTCTCCATAGTAACGCTTTATCGTAATCTTTTGCGTCTTGCGGCATGAATTCAAAGATGGAGCGGCTGGCTACAATTACAAGTTTCTTTTTCATTCGAGATATTGCCACGTTTATCCGGTTTAGGTTTAGCAAAAAGTCGCTTTCTGTGCGAATATAATCAGGATCACTAACCGTTGATGAGATAATAATTAAGTCGCCCTCTCCCCCCTGGTATCGTTCAACTGTATCTACCCTTACGTTTTCAAAGCCATCCAAAAGCAAGTTCTTAACAACTCCACGCTGAGCATTATGAGGCGTAACGATTCCTACATTTTCCGCTTGTGCTGAACGTACTAAAGCGTTAACAATTTGTGCTTCAATCAAATTTGACTGAAAACTTTCTTGTTGGTCGTGAACTATTAGAACAAACACGTTTTCGGGAGATAGAGCTGTTTTTAATCCTTCAGTTGAAGGGTTAACACAAGTAAGTGTTTTTGTTTGGTCGGATCTAAAGTCTATACCATCTTTTTCGTAAACCCATTCTTTTAAAAACTGAGCAACCACCTTGTGGCAACGATGAGTCTCACTTAACCTAACTGCCGGAATGTCTGCTGGCTTTCGGTTTTTATGAATTTCTTCAATGTGCTCCAAGCCCAGATCCTCTTGCCGTAGCAAACGCAGAAAATCCATAGCAGACAAAAACGAAGCCATTTCTTCAATGGTGCGACGATCCTCTTTTTCCCAATTATGCGTTTGAATCGGCGGCAGTTGCCTATGGTCTCCGGCTACAAGAATTTGAGCGTTCTTATCAATAAAAGCGCCAGATAATATTAACTCGGGAAGCCTCATCATACTTGCCTCATCAACCACCAACAAGTCAAAGTAGCCTTCATCCCACTCTGGTTCTTTTCCGCCTATTTTCTTCATGATGCCATACAACCCTGGTGGTGTTACACACAGGAGCATAGGGAAATTATCGTTTGAATTGGGAACAAGTTTTTTTTGGCTGGAGAGTGCTTGTTTTAACTCTGCAACAATTTCTTCATCCTCATTGTAGTTTACGTATGTGATTCCAGCGATTTCTTTTCCTTTGGGGACTGGATTGTTTAGAACTCGGTAAATTCTTAAGTTTGTTAGGTCTGTTCCCCCGTCTTTGCAATATCCTCGCCATGCTTTAGCAAGTTTGTTTACAAATTCGTGGATCGCTTTGTGTGTAGGTGCAACCATTAAAACCCTGCATGATCCTACTGCACGATGTGCTGCGATATGTGCAAGTACCGTTAATTGTAGGGTCTCTGTTTTGCCTGTGCCTGGGGGACCTTGAAGCATCACAACTTGTTCCTTGCCAAAAGCACGTTCAATAAAACAGTTCTGTTCTTGCTTAGGCGGAATACTAGANCTTGCAACCCAACTCAAAAAGTTCTTTGCATTATCCTTACTTATCAGCGTTCTTTCCGCCTGTTTATCTGAGCCAGATAGGAAATTTGCTAATAAACAATAGAGTTGGTTGTTTGCTGCGTAATCAAGACATTTAGCGGCTCTTTCAGAGATAATGTCATCTGCCAATTGGTCTAAAATATATTTGCGGCTAACCTCAAAGAGCTGCAAATGCTTCCCATCTACTGCTTTAGTTTTATCAGTTGTCGGGAGATCATGCCAAGTGCTGTATCTTCTATCCCTGCCACTGGGCCAACTGACAACTTTGATAGTTAACTCCATCTTCCGCAAGTCAACTCTCTCAACGATAACTCTAGCAGACCTTTCTACTTGAGAAGGGGATCTTTGTCCAGCTTCCTCAAACTGGCCTAGATTGTTAAGGAATACTTCAGTTGCAACCATCCAGTCACCTGATCCAGAATCATCTGAACCCTTAATTCTGCAAGCGTTGACCAAAAACTCGGATTTAGGCAAACCCATCTCATCATATACTAGTTTGCCATGAACGACAAAATCCTTTTCAAATTCTTCAGCACTAATACATTCAAAAATTACTGATCTGCCAGAAGCTACCCTCTGACATGGAAGCAAAGCATAATGCTGATACATTTCTTGTCTTTTAGCGAAATATTCTAAATCTAAAAACTCTCGGCAACTTCTCTCAAGCGTAGAAGCGCCTAGTGTAAATTCGGCAATTTTAGGAATATTTATCGGTTTTTTGCCTAAACGACGATTGCGTATCTGCAATGAACGTTCGATTGTTTCAAGGGCTAAACAAATTTTTCCACTAAGAAGCAATAAATCCTCATCGGTAATTCTACGAGTTCTATGGGGGTAATCGCACCATAAACGTTTCTCCACCATTACCCTTTCGCGCCCTTCAACCTGGGTAGTGTCTAGCCTGCCTTTAGCGCCCCAAATATATTCGATTGGAATTTGATCTCCAAAACGAGCGCGTGCTGGATAATATCCCTCTTTTCGTCGAAGGTCATTTGAGCCAATGATAAAAGATATACCGCCTGATGGCAAGCGGGTGTAAGGTAATTCAAAATTAAAAAATCCGTCTCGAAAAGCTAAGCGTAAGTCTAGAATCGACCCATCTGTCCGCTTGGTTTGCCACTCGTTTGCATCAAAAAAGCAGCATTTTTTTAGTACTGGCAAAAGCCCAGGGCTGTGGTAACCAACTGCTTTTCTTAGCAATATTTCATCTTGGAGTATTGAAAACATTGGTTGGTCTATTGCCTGTCTTAATCCTAGCAAATCTTGTACTGCATTGGCACTGCTTAATGATGAGTGGCGACGCACCGCATCCATAAGGTGGTCTCGCTCTTGCCTGGTGTAAAAGTAAAGATGCATAGGTGCTTCATCAGGGCTTCCTGCTTCAACCGCTACAGTATTAATGACTCTTGTAAGCTCTTCAAAGAAAGCTTCCAAAAGTTTGCGCTCCTCCTCAATTGCGCTTTTCTGATCTTTTGGCAAATAATTTACAATTTTTGAAACTGTGAGAGGCTGTCCTGCATATCTTGTGCAACTTACTCTAGCGCTGATTATTGAGATAATGTTTAGCAAATAGTCCCATTGAATATGGAAGTATACTCTGATCATTCCATTCGGTCTAAAAGAAAGAGCCGTATCCATGCCTTCAAGCGGGCTATCCTCAGGCAAAGTCCCAAAACCAGTACCTGTAAGCCATGGCATATACTTGACCTTGTTAGTATTTGGCCTATTTGGACGAATTGTTGATAGCATAAACTGCGCTCTTTGAATTAGTCTATCAAGTTTAGCACCTATCACTGGGTCAGTTGACAGTGCTTGGACCTTTTCATCATCTAAGACTTGGATATTCCTAAAATTGGATGGACGCAACTCATCGGATTTGAGCACAACCTTTAGTTTAGCTAGGTCTTCAAGGTGCAAAATGCCTTGTTGACTTAACGCTTTTTGTTCCCCTCGAGTCAAGTTTAGCAAAGCCACACTTTCGCTTTCGACCGCTCGAACAATGCAGCATTCATTATACCCGCAATTGTCACACTGCCAAGAGAGCTGATACTCAACTGTTTCCAACGTTTTACTGTGAATACGATATAATTCTCCTGTTTGACTCAGGAGTCTTTGAATATCCTGAATTAAGGGATCCAGCCTAAATATTGGTAAACTCTCGGGTTCAAGCCTTTGTAGGTCTGATTCTTTGTTGATTACGCCGCCTTCAAAATCTATCTGTTCAGCGTATTTTCCCAAAGCATCCTTAAGCAAAAGCAAATAGGTCGCAACTTGAATGCGATGAGCGGTCTGTTCATGCCAAGATGATTTAATTTCAAAAATTCGAATCTTAACTTTGTCGCTTCTCTTTGGCCACACCGCTATTAAATCTGCAATACCTTTTATATCCCACAGTCCAATACGGCCCTTCATAGGTGCTTGATAAATTAAAACCGGTTTGCACTCTGTCTCCTTATCGCTGAAGAGAGCCGTTTGGATTATTTCTTTTAGCGTCTCTAGTGATTTTGGCCATGCATTTTCCCACCCATCGATTTGCTTTTTTGGGTCAAAACAAGTAAAATCTCTATAGTCTGCTGCCTTAGATTTTAATTCTTCAATAGTTTCTGCTTCTAACTGTTTTCCAGCAGTAAACAGAAGAGGACTCAAAGGCTTATGAAAAGCTTCAGGCCAAGACTTTTTCTTTTCAACTGTATCTTCAAAACGAAGTTTAAAGTATCTTGGGCAACAGTCAAACCGAATATATTCAGCTATTCCCGAAGCGTCAAGCGAAGGCAACCCATCGGTTGATTGGCAAGTTGCAGCTTCACTTTTTGTCTCTAGGCGCTTGATACCCTTTGAGTAAGTTGGACTAATCCTATGTGTGTCTGAATTGCCTGTTTTCCCTTCCAATGCTTGCGCTCCTCTCTTCGATGAACAAGCGGATGTTGCTTAAATGCAATGCCTAAGTTTAAAGACATCTCTTAACAATCGCTTCATTGCAACAAAAACCCGCAAATCAATGGTTTTTTTGCTGCGTTAAATTAAATAGCCATCACCCATATGTTATCAGAGTGGGCACATTGGCTAAAATCAAGAAAGTAGAACCTGCTTTAGAGCAACAAAAAGTTGGCAAGTTGCCTTGTGGCTGCATCTATGAGGACAAAGGTTGGATGCTGATGCGTTTAACCGAATGTGAATACCATCAACGTAAAAGAACCACAAAACGGCCTTATCGACCAAAAGCCGAATGTGTACGACCGTAAGAAATTCTCTTTACTTGTAAATATTTTTTATTTATCTTTCCACAATCCATTTAACCCTCAAAATGAATTTCTAACCGTTATGTCAGATTCTCAGCCACACGATGCTGCAAATACCCAAAATTCTACGAAGCGGTATCTTCGGATTCTTATCCAAGTCGTGTTTATGGTGGCAATTTTCGGAGCATTATTATGGTATGTGGGTATAGGTTCTCTCTACAATGCATTACTTAACATTAAGGTTGAGTACTTGACCCTTGCATTTTTGATGTATTTTGGAATCAACATCTTTTTCACCATACGCTTAAGACGTGTGCTGGCTAAAGACGGCGTAAAAACAACTTTTGGACGCACCCTTTTAGCTCAATATGCAGGCATGCTTACCAGCGACGTCACCCCTGGACGTTCTGGCTATATTTTAACCCCTGTTTATCTTAGAGACCAAAATGTACCCACTTCTAAAGGGCTTTCAACAGTTTTAGGCATACAAACCATAGAGTTTCTAGTAAAAGTAATCGGCGGAATCGGCGCAATAATTTATCTCGTCACTTTTGTGCCAATGCAAACATGGAATACAATTTTCACCGCCAATATTTTAGGGATGAATATAGGCTTATTATTGGCAATTCTCGGCATATCATTGATGCTTGTGGGAGCTATTGTACTTGCGGCCTTCACATGGTCAACACGAGCCATCTCGTTATTTGATCGCATAGCAAACTGGAGATTTCTAAAACGATTTACGGGTGGCTTAATGGGAAAACTTGAAGAATACAAAGAAAGTGCACATTCCACCCAGCGAGCAATCCCCGAAATAATTGGTTTAACGATGATATGCTGGATTTTAAAGGGCTTTGAATGGTGGTTTTTAGGTTTAGCTTTAGGGATCACAAATGTGCCTTGGATAGCTTTCTTCTTAATTCACCCCTTAGTAACAGCTCTTGCCTTTGTCCCTTTAACTCCCGCCGGAATTGGCGTGCAAGAATTCGGCATTATTGGTATACTGGGACTTCTTGGAGTTCCAGTTGCCTTAGCAGGTGCATTTGCATTACTTGCTCGAGGTTTACTTATAATCCAAGACTTAGTTGGAGTACCCCAAATCGTCAAATCAACAAGCCTTATTTTCACCAATAAAAAAACGCAAGAACCACTCCCATCTCCGGCAACGCCGACCATACCCTTAAATTGAACTTTTGCAGTCTTTCTCTTAACCTTTCTATTGATGGCGGTCTAATTTGAACAGCCACTTTGAAGTAAGAGAAGGTGTATCAAACGATTTATCAAGGCTCAAAGAAATCATTAGCTTGTCTTTTCCAATATTCTTTCGTTATTTCGCCCTTCAAAGTGTCTCCGATTTAAGTGAATCCGTGCTCGTCAACGAGGCAGAAAGCGTAATAACAGGGTTCGTAAAATTAACAGAATTTCAAGTTGGCGACGCCAAATATGGCTGTATCCTCTGGATTGCAGTTCACCCATCCTATAGACACCGAGGCATAGCATTTAACTTGACTAATGTAGGCATAGACCACTTGAAACTGCATGGGGCACAAGCGGTTTTTGCTTCAACGCAAAGAAGAAATCATGTTGCTTTGGCAACTTTAGGTAAAGCAGGCTTTAAACGTATGAGTTTTCTGGATTTATGGCATCTATTCGGTCGTTATATTTTCAACTTCTTTGGCGATATTTGGTTGGCGCCCGGAGAGGTTGTGTTAATGCACTTATAATTAATGCTAATAAACTGTCATAAAAGCGATGTATTCTTTTTTGTATTAATTGAAGGTTGCATGAAGAGTCGGCGTTGCTTGGAGGGAAAGGCACTACATGCACTGTAAAGTCTGCCTTAAAGGCGATCGTTAAGAAAGCTGGACCTATGCCGTTGATGCAATCTATCCGTGGCAGCCCCACACTTTTAATCGTAACCTACGACAGCAAAAAGCGGGTGCCTGCATCAAAAAACAATATGTTGGAATTTATCAGCTTAGGCGCCTAATGGAAAATTTATGGCTAATGGCACAATCTCTTGGGGATCAGTATGCAAATTATTAGCTCTTTTACAGTCCTCATGTAGAAGCTGAAATAAAGAAACTGCTCAACCTCCCAGGACCTATGATAATTGCTTNTACATGCAGCTTAGGATACCTAACAGGCGTCAGCAAATACTTCAGGGTACGTCGAGATATAAAAGACATAACAAACCACAATCAATACGGAAATAAATTATCTATTTTAGAAGGTTTGCCTAAAAAGTTTTTTCATTTTCTGGACAATTACCTTTCATTTAGATGATAAGATTGGTCGGGAGAGCAGGATTTGAACCTGCGACGGCTCGGTATCTGTGGCCTAGACAGGCTTGAATGAAGCCCACCATGGGTAGACCTCTACAGCGTCTCCACCTGTCAAGCATGTTGACTGGTTCGAGAGCTCTGCCAGGCTGAGCTACCTCCCGACACAGAACCAGTAAAGACAAAGCAAAAGAATTTATGTGTTTTGGAATTGACGGCGGCTTCCAAGACATACTAAACGTTTTAATCTTTTATAGCAACTGAACTAATGTGAGGTTTTGGTATTGGCAAAAACTATCGGCGTAGTTACTTCAGGCGGCGATGCTCCTGGCATGAATGCGGCCATCCGTGCGGTAACAAGAGTTGCCCATGCAAAAGGTTTTCAAGTTATAGGTTTCGAACGAGGCTGGGATGGACTGTTAACTAACACTTTCAGACGTTTAACGCCCCGTAGTGTAGGTGGCATAATTCAGCTCGGCGGCACCATACTCCACACCCTACGTTGCCCTGATTTCGAAGAAGAAGGCGGAGTCGAAAAAGGTGCAGAAACATTATCAATCAACAACATCGATGGGTTGGTAGTTATTGGAGGAGACGGCTCATTTAGAGGCGCATTAGACCTAAGTAAACAAACTGACACGTTAATGGTTGGCATACCAGCTACAATTGATAATGATGTTTATGGAACCGATGAAACAATTGGATTTGATACTGCTGTAAATACCGCGGTAGGTTCCATTGACAAGATCAGAGATACTGCAATTTCTCATGAACGAATTTTTATCGTGGAAGTAATGGGGCGGAAAAGAGGTTTTCTCGCGCTTGAAGTTGGAATTTGTGTGGGAGCCGAAGTTATTTTAATTCCCGAGAAACCTATGGCGCTTGATCAAATAGTTCGCCTCATGGAGGAGAGTGCTAAGAAAGGCAAGCGAGCGGGAATAATTGTCGCTGCGGAAGGATGTGGCAACACGAGTAAACTTGCACTTGAAATGCAGCAGCAAACTGAATCTGAAGTTAGATTGTCCATTCTTGGTTACTCTCAGCGTGGAGGTAGTCCAACGGGGAGGAGTAGGTTGCTTGCTAGTTTGTTTGCTGAAAAAGCCGTTGATTTAATATTCAATGGTCAAGACAAAATGGCGGTGGGATTGCAAAACGGGAAAGTGGTCGGTTTTGACCTTGAGAAAGCCGCTAACAGCAAAAAAGCGATAGATTTAAGGCTTCTTGAAGTAGCAGATATGCTTGCCACATAAACCCGCCATGTTCCTCTTTTATGCTAACTTCGTCCTTGCTATTTGTTATATAAAAAAAATTACGAACCTAAGGGCAAGATAATTTTTTATTCTAGTATTATTCTGGCATCTACAGTTTTTGCACCCTTCTGATATGCCATAACTGGGTTGAGGTCAAGTTCTTTGATCTCTGGGTGCTCCATAACTAAGCGGGACGTGCTGCAAAGGATCGCAGCCAGAGCGCCTATGTCTGCTGGTGGAGAGTTACGGAAACCATTGAGAAGTGGATAAGCTTTGAGGTCTGTTATCATTTCTTTAGCATCTTCTGAAGTGAGAGGTGCGATTCGGAAATTTACATCTTTGAGCAATTCTACGAAAATACCTCCCAATCCAAACATGACTGTTTGACCGAATTGTGGATCTTTAATTGCTCCAACGATAACTTCGGTGGATTGTGGCGCCATCTCTTGCACTAAAACACCTGCAATTTTTGCCTCTGGCTTATAGCGCTTGGCGTTTTCTATGATTTTAAGATAGCCTGCTCCCACTTCTGAGCCATTTTTTAAATTAATCAGAACGCCGCCTGCTTCGGATTTATGAATTATGTCTTGTGAAACAATTTTTAAAACTATTGGGTAGCCGATTTCATCTGCAAACGTTGCTGCTTCTTTTTCGTTAGATGCAACTTTGAACTTGGTTACTGGAATGCCGTAATCTGTGCAGATGGCTTTTGCTTCAGGCTCTAACAAAGCTTTTCTGCCTTCTTTTATTACTTGACTAAAGATTTTGGTGGCTTGGCTCAAACCAGTGAACTCCTATCAATATGACTAGCACAAACAACTGACTCCTTAAAACTATTTTGTCGGAAAATTGCAAAAAAAACAAGACTGGTCTTTGTTGTTTAATTGTTCTACATTTAAACATTATGGTGTAGTAAGACATAATACTTTAATAGTTAAAACGAAAACCTAACTGTAGACCCAAAATGCCAACCATTCGCATAAAAGAATTCTTCAAAGACTCTTTCGCCAAGGTAACCACTAAAATGCACACTGGCAAAGTTAAACAAATGGAAAAAAAATCGGAAAAAAAGAAATCAACTTCCGGCGAAAAGAGAAAATTAAATCTACCAAAAATCAAATTTAGCTCTAAAAAGAAAATCAAAGAAGAGCAGATTCAATCGACCGCTATAACGATACCAAAGGCTACAAAAGTCGTAGACAAGTATTCGCTGTATGAGCCTTTTGCTCAGGTTGCTATAGTTCAAGATAGTAAAACTGGAGAGTTCAAATATGTTCTAGACGAGTTGCAGCTTGATAGTTTCGAACGCGGAATTTACAAGCGTGTGCTAGAGATTTTGTTGGCAGAAATTGCTTCTCCAAAAGAAGAGATAGCAGATCCAAGAAGATTCTTTGCGGAAGAAGCTAAAAAGATTGTAGATAAATACCGTATTACTTTGGGTTGGTTACCTGATGTCTCCTGGTACAAGATTCTTTATCATGCAGAACGCGATTTAGTGGGTTTTGGTAAACTCGACCCATTAATGCGGGACCCGAACATAGAAGACATTTCATGCGACGGTGTGAACAAGGCTGTTTACATTTGGCATCGCACATTTGAAAGTATTGAAACTAATGTTCAATTCGATAATGATGAAGATCTTGACAATCTAGTTGTTAAACTTGTTCACATGGCAGGCAAACACGTTAGTAGTGCATTCCCCATTGTCGATGCTTCACTTCCAGGAAAACACAGACTCGCCGTAGCCTATAGACGGGAAATTACACCGTTCGGGACAGCTTTTACTATTCGAAAATTCAGAGAAGATCCATACTCAATCATCGACTTAATCAACATTGGAACATTCACCGAAGACATGGCTGCGTACCTTTGGATATGCCTCGAAAACCGCGCGTCAGTTATGGTTCTTGGAGGCACTGCAGCAGGAAAAACAACAGCTTTGAATGCTCTTGGCTGTTTAATTAAACCAGGCAGTAAAATTATGACTATAGAAGAAACTGCCGAATTGAATCTATCCCACGAGAACTGGGTTTCACTTATTGCAAGACAGAGTTACGGTTTAGGTGGGAGCACAGTTGGTGAAGTCGCATTATTTGATTTGGTAAAAACTTGCATGAGACATCGCCCCGATTTAATGATTGTGGGTGAGGTAAGAGGCCAGGAAGCATACGTATTATTCCAAGCGTTAGCCACAGGTCACGGTGGCATGTGTACCATGCACGCTGAAAACGTTCAATCAGCTGTCAGACGATTAACTCAAAAACCAATGGATATTTCGCCAGCATACATTCCTCTAATGAATATTGTTATGTCCGTTCAACGTGTCCATTTAGTTAAGAATGGTGAAAAAAGAGCTTACCGCAGAGTTCTCTCTGTCAACGAAATTGTTGATTCTGAAAAATTCTTAAATCCTTTCAAATGGGATCCCATAAAAGATGAGCAAATAGTAGATCTGAATCCCAGTTTCTTGCTTACCAACATTGCAGAACGTCTTGGAATAACACGCGATCAACTATTTGAGGAAATGAACCGACGCGGGGATGTTTTAAGGTGGATGCGAAAACAGAAAATCCGAAGCTATAAGGAAGTAGCCTCAATAATCGCCGAGTACTATGCCCGACCAAAGGAATTCTACAAGAAAATCATTGATGTTGAGGAGGCCAAGCCCCTTGCCGCTTCTAGATAAGTTTGAAGCGCTCTCTTTTCGTCTTTTCGGACGCTTTGCACCATACGTGCTAAAAAACATTTTACCAAATACTAAAAATGCACTTGAGAAGGGACGAGTGAGAATTTACCATGAAACCTACATATCGCTGATGTTCTTTGTCGCTTTCTTGACAATCCCTGTCTCAATAATTGCCGGAATAGCNGCTTTAACCTTGGGAGTTCTACCTCTTCTACTCTTAGTTCCCCTGCCCCTCTTTGTAATGCTTGGCTTCATAGTTGTACCCATGAATAACGCCAGCGACAGATCATCAGGATTAGAGAGGGAAATACCGTTTGCCGCAGCATACATCAGCGTTATGTCATCTGGAGGCATTGCCCCTTACAGCAGCTTCAAACGCTTAACCGATGTTGACTTAATGCCGACTATGCGTAAAGAAGCAAGAGATATTGTTAAAGACGTGGAAATCTTCGGTGTCGATCCGCTAACAGCCCTTGAGGTTGCAGCAAAGAAAACTCCTCTAGACATCTTCAAAGAATTCTTAAGCGGCTACGCTTCAACCGTTATTATTGGAGGCGACATCGGTCACTACCTTGAACGCAAAGCCGAAGATATCTTCAAAGCAAGAGCACTCCGCGTTAAAGCCGCAGCTGAACGTCTAGGAATGCTTCTGGAAACTTTCATAATTGTAATGGTAATGATGTCTTTGTGCTTCTACATCCTTTTTGCTGTTAACAACATCCAAACGGGCTCACCAACAACAACTCAAGCACCAGATATATCCCAATTCAGTGGTATACTCTTATACACTTACATTTTTACGCCAATGCTATCCTGTTTATTCGTCTACTTAGCCCATAGTATGCAGCCAAAAACTCCAGTTTTGGATATGCGACCCTACAAAGTGTTTGGCGTCTCATGCATACTGGCAATCTTGACCTTCCTGTTGCTAACAAACTTTATGGGCTTTGTTCAGTTGCCTGTATTCACTCAGTTGCAGGCGATGGGCTTAGATTTATCCATTGCATTAGCAGTTGCACTCATGATTTCAACAGCGCCTTCCGCAATTGTATATATCAGACTAACAAAAAAACGCACAAGCATGGAACAAGGTGTCTCAAACTTTCTACGCGATCTTACCGAAGTCAGAAAAACCGGTTTATCCCCTGAGAAATGTATTGAAAGTCTTTCCACACGCGACTATGGAGCATTCACCAAAGAACTGCGGAAAATCAGCTCCGAAATATCATGGGGCATACCAATAAAAAAAGTAATGCACGATTTCCTGCACCGTACACGCAGTTGGATGGTACAAATCGTCATGTTTCTACTTGTAGAAACAATTGATGTCGGCGGCGGCACAATTGGTATGATTGACTCACTGGCCCGTTTCAATAACATGACACAGGAAGTAGAGAAAGAAAAGAAGATGTCCACTCGCCCCTATGTTATGATGCCATACTTAGCTTCGATTCTTTTGGTCGCCACTACGATAATGATGATGGGTTTGACCACAGGGTTAGGTGTCCCAGGCATGGATACGGCGCCCACAGACAACACCCTAATGGAGACAGTGTTTATGACAGCGGTCATCTTCAATAGCTATCTCATTGGAATCGTCGCAGGAAAAATCAGCGAAGAATCAATAGCTTCAGGATTTAAACATGCAACAATTCTGGTATTAATTTCAATAATAGCTGCCAAATTGATACCGATATTCGTGAAACTTTGAGAGGGAGCGAATAAACTATGCGAAAAAGAAAAAGCTTCGTGCAAAATAAGAGGGCAGCTAGCCCGGCTATTTCAACTGTCATACTTACGGCCGCCGGCATAGTCATGATTTTGATAGCGATGAGCTATGCCAATAACATTCTGAGCCTCAAGATGGCTCAAAGCGAATATAGCACTAACAAACAATTCATGCAAACAACAGGTCAACAAATAGATGATATTGCCTGGACGATTGGTCGTTCACAAACAGTTACCTACTCATGCCAATATGGAAACGTGAAGTTTCAAGATACAGTTCTTGAATATACCTTCCAAATTCATACGAGTTCAGGATGGAAAAATCTGACAATCTCAGGAAAGACAGGTATTATTCTCTACAATATACCTGTAAGTTCGCTTTCGATGGGAAACAACTATTTTGAACGTCTCCCATCTAACGCTAACAGTTCTTTTCTTATGCCTGGTACTTCATCACCAATAAGTCAAGTAATATGTGAGGAAAAACTGCCCATGAGCGATGGCAGCTACACTCGAATTGCTTTGATCCCTACCATGAGAGTACTTACTTCAACAATAACGTCCACGAATTACTTCAAGTTCTATTTGCCAGATCTCGAAAACGGAACAAATCATTACAGATCACAATCAATAACATTGACAGGGAATGGAATATCAAAAAATCTCCAAACTGGCGTAGATCAAGTAAAAATTAGCGTTAGTTTCCCACAGGCAGTTAATCTTGGATTTGACAACTCATTTTTCCACTTCAAGGATACGACAATTACTTTGAACAATACATCCAATCCACGAATTACACCAAACTCCGTTGTTGAATTTTACGTAGGCAAAGTTGTGGTGACGATCGGGTAGACATGCTTTTGGAGGGAGAAAATTGGCGCATATAACTATCGAATATATGATTATGATTCCAGTCTTGATAATGATGATCTTTCTTTTTCCGTATGTTGCTACAGTAGTTATGGGCACTTGGGAAGATTCCATCAAGACAATGCAACTGCAAACAACAGCAGGACATATGAGCAGTTCAATACAACAGCTATATTACACCATAAATCATGGGACATTCTCCAATGGATCGATGAAAATCCATCTAGATGTTCCTCAGTTAATAGAAGGGCGCGCCTACACGACTACTTTAAGTCATGTAACACATGCGGATTCTTCCTATCAACTCATGAACGTTACCCTTAGAATCATAGACACCGAAGATCAATCTTCAAGTTTAGTGACCTTG
>JGI20214J51088_10001008_pt1 | contig 19131 bp, 9 predicted proteins | sample WetSurMetagenome_FD_51088 | JGI IMG/M metagenome (IMG submission 51088) | reverse complement strand
CTACAGGGATTCACAGCAGCTGCCCGATTTTGAAGATTATTCAATGAAAGGCCGTACCTACCGATTCATGTCCGATCCCCTATTCCCTTTCGGCTTTGGCTTAAGCTATACAAAATTCTCAATCGGCGCTGCAAATTTCAGCACAACAGAGATCAGGGAAAAGGAAGCAGTCGTACTTTCAATTCCTGTTACCAATCTGGGTAAGCGTGATGGGACTGAAATTGTCCAGGTTTACATTCACAAAGTAAACGACAATGACGGACCATTAAGAACCCTGAAAGGATTCCAACGGTTGAGTATTGCTGCAGGAAAAACGGGTATGGCTGTAATCAGCCTACCATATGACTCATTTGAATTTTATGACAGGCCAACAGGCAGGATGGCTGTTGGCCCCGGAGAGTATGAAGTTTTCTATGGAAACAGTTCGGATCCAAAAGACTTAAAATCATCAAAAATCATTATTTCAAAATAACGGATATTATCAGATTAAGATGAAAAAAACAATAGCCATATTAACTTTAGCAGTTGCAATTGTCTTTCAGGCTAAAAGCCAGAATATCATAAATCATTCTCCTGCCGGCTTTGATACTCCCCGGAATGAAATAAGAAAGGGGAAAGTTGATACCATTGTTTATTTTTCGAAAACAGTTGGCACAAAACGTAAAGCCCTTGTTTACACCCCTCCTTCCTATACCAGGGCAAAAAAATATCCGGTGCTATATCTTTTGCATGGAATTGGCGGTGACGAAAAAGAATGGCTGAAAGGTGGTCAGCCTCAGGTCATTCTGGATAACCTGTATGCCGAAAATAAATTACAGCCCATGATCGTGATCATGCCAAACGGACGTGCAATGAAAGACGACAGGGCAATTGGTAATATTATGGCGCCGGATAAGGTGGAGGCATTCGCTACGTTTGAGAAGGACTTGCTAAATGATCTGATTCCGTTTGTTGAGAAAAAATATCCGGTGCTTACCGACCGTGAGAACAGGGCAATAGCCGGTTTATCAATGGGTGGAGGACAATCACTGAATTTTGGTCTTGGGAACCTTGATAAATTTGCATGGATAGGAGGTTTTTCTTCTGCCCCAAATACAAAAGCTCCTGATTTGTTAGTGCCGAATCCGGATGAAACAAAGAAGAAACTTAAAGTGCTCTGGATTTCATGCGGCGATAATGATGGACTGATAAGTTTCAGCCAGCGTACTCATGATTATCTTGTTGCGAAAAGCATACCTCACATTTTTTACATTGAACCAGGGGTTCACGATTTCAAAGTATGGAAAAATGATTTATATATGTTTTCCCATCTTCTTTTCAAACCCATTGATAAATCTTCTTTCAATAAATTTAGTGTTCTTGGGACTCCGGCTGCAACAAATGTAAGAAGTTCCAAATACCCACAGATTATGCCTGACGGCAGGGCTTTATTTCAAATCAAAGCCCCGGATGCACAAAAAGTGCAACTTGATTTAGTAAGGAAATATGATATGGTGAAAAGCAGCGATGGAACCTGGAGTGTCACAACTGATTCATTAAGCGAAGGTATTCACTATTACTCATTGATAATTGACGGGCTTGCAGTTTGCGACCCGTCAAGCGAAGCATTTTATGGCATGGGGCGAATGGCAAGTTGTATTGAAGTTCCTTTTAAAGGAGATGGCTACTATACATTAAGAGATGTACCTCATGGCGACATACGAATAAAGCGCTATTTCTCAGAAGTAACAAGAAGCTGGCGTCGTTTCTTCATTTACACTCCTGCCGGTTATGACGTGAACACCGGTGAAAAATACCCGGTTTTATATTTGTTACATGGTGGCGGCGAGGATGAAAGAGGCTGGGCTGAACAAGGGAGAACGGACGTAATCATGGACAATCTTATTGCAGACAAGAAAGCAAAACCTATGCTTATTGTCATGATGGATGGCAACTTTTCTACCGGAGGAAATGGTTTTGGGGAAAACATGCTGAAAGCCTTCAATTCAGAATTGAAGCAATCGGTAATTCCTTTTGTTGAAAAGAACTTCCGGGCTGAAACAGATTCTAAGAACCGTGCTCTCGCAGGTTTATCTATGGGCGGCATACAAACTCTTTATACCGGAGTAAATAATACGGGTTTATTTTCATATTTAGGTGTATTCAGCTCCGGGTGGATCGCATCCATGCAGGAAGAGCTGGCCAATGCACAATATGATTTCATGAGCAGAAATTCTGGTAAAATAAATACTGATCTGAAACTTTTCTGGATTTCCATGGGCGGACCCGAAGATATCGCATACAAAAACTGTAAAATAATGCTTTCGAAATTCGATGAAATGAAAATAAAATACACATACAGCGAGTATCCCGGTGGACATACATGGCCTGTATGGAGAAATAACATATTCAATTTTGCACAACTATTATTTAAATAGCCCAATCCTTAACAAACTACTACAATGAGTCAAACCTCTCAGAAAATCTCGTTGCTCGAAAAAATCGGGTATAGCCTCGGGGACCTGGCAGCGAACCTGGTCTTCCAGACATTGATTACCTATCTGGCTTATTTCTATACCGATATTTACGGGCTGAAAAATACGGATGCATCAATTATAATGCTTTCGGTTGGCCTTGTTGCTGCATTCATATTTAATCCATTAATAGGATTGCTGGCTGACAGAACCAGGTCGAAGTGGGGAAAATTCCGTCCCTGGATTTTATTCACTGCCATACCTCTTGGAGTTATTGCACTGCTGGCCTTTTCAACACCCGATTTTTCATACAAGGGGAAACTAATCTATGCAGCTGTAACGTATACGTTTCTGTTGCTCATGTACGCTTCAAGTAATCTTCCATATGCAGCTCTGAGCGGGGTTCTTACAGGCGATATGGGAGAAAGAAACAGTATTTCATCATACCGGTTTGTTGCGGTAATGTTTGCCCAGTTCTTTGTACAGGTTTTTATGCTTCCTATTATCGAATATGCCGGTCATGGAGACAAAGCTGTAGGGATTGAAGCAGTAATGACATGGCTGGCGGCTATTGGTACAATCTTGCTGCTCATAACATTTCTGACTACCAGGGAACGCATTATTCCACGTTTGGAGCAAAAATCATCGATTAAAGATGACCTGTCTGACCTTTCGAGGAACAGGCCATGGTTAATAATGCTCATATTAACAATATTGGTATTTATCACTCTGGCAATGAAGGGGGGATCTTATGTGTATTATTTTAATAATTATGTAGATAAAGCCGCACTAACTGATTTAATAAGCCCTCTTATTTCTGATTTATCTGCTGTAGGAATTAATTTCTTTGGATCAGATCCTATTGCAGCCGGCTTTGGTTTGTTCAATGCCGGCGGTATTATCTTTATGATTGTAGGTATTTCATTCTCAAAAGGCCTTGCAGACAAATATGGCAAACGCGATGTATATAAATATGGATTACTTGTTGCGACGATTTTTGTTCTGATCTTTATCTTTTTCAGACCCGACAATGTAATCCTGATGTTTGTTTCACAAATTCTGCATGGATTTTCATACGGAATTACCATACCGATTCTCTGGGCGATGATTGCTGATGTTGCTGATTATTCTGAATGGAAAACAAATCGCAGGGCAACTGCAATAATCTTCTCTGCAATGATGATAGGACTTAAAACAGGCCTTTCAATCGGAGGCGCCCTGGTTGCTTGGATTCTGAGCCTGTATGGTTACATTCCAAAACAAAGTGCTGTGGCCGGTCAGGCAATTATTCAACCTGACACTGTCGCGGCCGGGGCCAAGATGCTTGTCAGCATATATCCTTCCATCCCCTTCCTGTTAGGTGTGGGGTTACTGTTTTTCTATGTTATTGACAAGAAAATGGAGGTTAAAATTGAGGCAGACCTGAATGATCGGAGGGCAAAAATGAATGCATAACGGTTTTTAACTGAACAACCCGGATAATATGAAAATCAAGACTATTTCAGCGATAATTGTCATTATTATTCTGCCAAACATACACACTATGGCACAAAATACATTAGCTGANGCTACCAAAGGAAAATTTCTTTTTGGTGTAGCTGTTAATATGCAACAAGTTAATGGTGTTAATCCCCAGGAATCAGCATTGATTGCTAAAGAATTCAATAGCATCGTTGCCGAGAACTGTATGAAGCCCCAACCAATCCATCCGGAAGAAAACAGATACGAATGGATTGATGCGGACAAAGTTGTGGCATTTGGAGAAAAAAACAAGCAGGCTGTAACAGGGCATTGTCTTATCTGGCATTCTCAGATAGGCAGGTGGTTCTTTGTTGATGAAAGTGGAAAAGATGTCACTCCTGAAGTACTGAGAGAACGTATGCGCCAGCACATCCATACAATTGTGGGTCGTTATAAAGGCCGCATAAAAGGATGGGACGTTGTTAACGAAGCCTTTGAAGATAATGGCTCATACCGCAATAGCAAGTTTTACAGCATACTTGGCAAGGATTTCATCAGATATGCTTTCCAGCTTGCTCATGAAGCCGACCCAAATGCAGAATTGTATTATAACGATTATAATGTAGAAACTCCGGCAAAATGCCAGGCAATAGTGGAATTGGTAAAAGAACTCAAAGCTGCCGGGTGCAGAATTGATGCGGTTGGTTCACAAGGGCACATGCACATGGATAGCCCTGCACTTGACGCCACAGAAAACTGCTTTAAGAAACTTAAGGCTGCCGGTGTGAAAATACATATTACCGAATGGGATATTTCAATTCTTCCCAGTCCGTATTCCGGGGCAAACATTTCAACTAATTTCAAGTATTCCAGGGAAATGGATCCATATCGTGAAGCTGTACCTGACTCCGTTGAACAAATGTGGAACAAACGAGTACTTGATATGTTCGGACTTTTCCTTAAGTACAATGATGTAGTTGATCGTGTCACAGTATGGGGATTAAATGATGCCGTAAGCTGGTTAAACAATTTCCCCATCTATGGCAGAAAGGATTATCCTGTACTTTTCGACCGCAATAACCAGCCAAAGAGTGTGGTGGATGAAATGATTAAAATGGCAAAAAAAAGATAATAAATTATAAAGAGATACACAATGTCAAAAGAAAAAGATGATTTTATTGCAGCTAAAATTGCGAAAATGAGCCTGCTGGAGAAATGCGGCCAGTTACTAACCTTCACATGGCGAGGTGCCTATCTGACACCATCAGGAATAGAACAGATCACCAAACTACATGCAGGCGGTGTGTGTCTGGAACCATATGCCCTGGAAACATGTAAGAATCTATATTGGGGACGTTCTCAGGTCGATCCCAACTTCAAAAAACCAGCAGATTATTTCGACATAGCTCATACCTGGTTCGAGTCTCGCGCCTATGGCGTGAGTGTCAGACCTGAAGAGCTGACTGAGGCGCTTAACAAACTTCAGGAAATCGCGATGAACAGGGATTCGGGAATTCCACTTCACATTACAATCGATATGGAAGGCGATTTTAAGAACGATTACACCGCCGGTGGCGTTCTTCAGTTCATTCCTCCAATGGGTATCACAGCTATTGGGGATGTAGATCTGGCCTATAAAATCGCAAACCTGATGGGCCGGCAGATGGCTTCTATGGGAGTGACCCAGTTCTATCATCCGGTCTGTGATGTAAATATTAATCCATTGAATCCCGAAATCGGTGTTCGTTCATTTGGTGACAATCCTAAGGTAATTGCAAAGTTCATCGCAGCAACAGTCAGAGGTTATGAGGATGCAGGTATTACCGCAACAATCAAGCATTTTGCTGGCCGGGGTGATTCAGCAACTGATGCGCATGACGTGCTTGATGTCTGCCGTGGAGATAAAAAACGTATGCAGGAAGTTGAATTGGCAGCATTTCAGGCAGGTGTAGATGCAGGTGCCTCCGCACTTATGACAGCTCATACGATTTACCCTGCTTATGATGAAGAATACCCTGCAACTCTTTCGAAAAAAATTCTTACCGATCTTCTTAGAGGAGAAATGGGATTCAAGGGTATAATTGTTTCAGACGCAATCGGTATGGCGGCAATCCTTAAAAAATGGCCACTCCCACTTGCATGTGCTATGGCCATTAAGGCCGGTGTGGACACCATTCTTTTAAAGGCTGACGATGAATCACGTTCACAATGTCTGTTTGGTATTAAACAGGCTGTTGAAAACGGCGAACTTTCTGAAGAACGTGTAGACGATGCGGTCCGCAGGTTGCTCAGCAGAAAGTATGACCAGGGTCTGTTTACAAAAGCAGGTAAAATGGATCCTGAAAAAACTGCAGCTATTGTCAGAAGTAAAGAAAACATTGACTTCTCATGGGAAATAGCTCACAAAGCCTTGCTGGTAGTTCGCGATGAAAAAAAGCTGTTGCCTCTAAGCAAAGACAAGAAAATCCTTGTGGTTGAGCAAACTATCCCATATGAGTTTTTAGGAAAAGATCTTTACAGTCATGCTCATATGTTCTGTGAACAGATGGTCAAACATTCTACAAATCTGATTTTGGATGATACTGGTTTTCATGCAGAAGAAGAAGAAATTGAAGAAGCACTGAGGCTGGCAAAAGACGCAGACCTGGTTGTGATGACAAATTACTACGCCCGTATTGAGAAACGGGGAAATAATACTCACCTCGTCAAAGCGCTGAAAGCAGCAGGCAAGGATGTGGTTGTTGTAACCAACTTCCCATATCGCAAAGGCACCACATCGGTGGCCGATGCAGTTGTTTGCAATTTCTCCGGCACTCCTGATTCTATCAGGGCTTCTGTTGATCTTCTTTGGGGAACCATTAAACCTTATGCAACAACAAAGATGCCAATAGATCTAAGCGCTGAAAACAATTTGCCGGAAGAACAAGCTCCTGCACCAGAAAGGTCAGCTGAGAAGAAAAAAGGACATATTTGGGGAGGCAAATGTTAGGGCTTCCTGTAATTCGATAATAAAATGACAAAATCAACATCCTTTAATATTCAGGATATCTATACAATCACTGGTACGGAGATTGCAAAGATTTACGAAGAGAACTTTATGTCGGTTCATTTCCAGGGTATGTCCAAATGTCTTCAGTTTCCGCATACTGTGGCGTTGCAGGGTGCACCAACCTGTTCAATCGGAATTTCGCCTTATGGCCTCTATAATCGGCTGAACAACGCTGGTCGTCTTATCATGTTGAACCAGACCGCGATTCAATTTGGGTCAGCACCATATATCCGTATCGATGATACCTGCATTATGCTGACTCAGAAACTTCCGGGTGAAACTGAACTTCCTGATGATATACCGGCAGTTAAGAATTATTATCCGACTCCGGTTGCAAAAGAAAACCTGTTCATGACCATTGCCACTCCGTCATTGGAGATTGCTTATAAACTTGAAAAAGTAAAAGTTATAAGAAGATGGATCTCCCCTTTTCTTTCGGGTGGTGAACAAACACTAATGCCATTCGGAGTTGAGGAATTCGTGGTTGAAAACACAAGTAATGAGGTAACAGAAATCTCACTTGTTGTGCCAAGGCCATCACTGGTGAATCTTCAGGAAAAAGAACTTAAACCTACTGATCAGGACAGTGTTTTTGTTTGTACTGCAGCAGTCAATGGACAGAAGCATGAAGAGTTCAGATCAGACGGTATCCGGGGTGTAATTATGGGGAGTACTGATAGTCAAAACAAAATGGCAATTGCAGTTGCTGATGTTCCGGGAGTTTCAGTGGATACACAACCCTATTTCTGTCTCAATAAATACTCAGGTGATCTGCTTTTAACTGCAGATGGCAGTTTTTATGAGAAAAAGGGACCAGTTATCCGAAGTGATTATGGAGCAGCTATTAGTTTGACTTTTACTTTGAAACCAAACGAATCCAGGACCATTCCTGTCGCTGTTGTTCTTGATTATCCTGTGCAGGATTACATTGATGGAAAGACCTTTGATAGAAAATACCTGAAAAACTTCAGGAACGGGAAAACACGCACTCAGGATCTGGCAAAGATAGCTTTAACAAGTTACAGGCAATGGTGGGATCGGACATTGACAATTCAGGAACGGATTTTTGATACTATTTCGTCCACCCCATCCTATCAGAATGACCGCGAAGGTGCATTTCGTCTGACAAGATTGATGTTGAATGAACTTCATTTCCCTTTATCGAACGCTATTGTCTGGATAGAGAATGAAAAAGGAAAAGAGCAGGCACGATTCCTGGAATGTTTCGACTATGCCTATATTGATCCTTCTGATGTGGATTGGTATTCGATGGTATTACTAATGCTTTTCCCGGAGGTGGAAAAGGATCTGTGCCAGGCCTTTATAGATTCCATACTGGCTGTTGATCCTACTCCCCGATGGTATCATTTTCACGCCTCGTTTGTTGCAGCCCAGTTGCATTTTAAAGAACATCATGAGGAATATGAAGGTGCATCACTGACGCAGATCCGTGATGATTTCAAGACCAAAGGAAGTGTCGCTCACGATGTTGGCGCTATGCCTAAAGGACATCCCCTGCGCAATGTGAGTGATTATGCATGGTACAATAATAATTACTGGGTTGATCTATATCCCAAACTGATGATGCGTGTTTTACGTAATGTAAAATTCACCGGGGATATTGAATTTCTTAAAACAAATTGGGAAACCCTTAAGTTCGGTCTGGAATCTTTGTTGAAACTCGATTTTGATAACGATGGTATCCCTGAAGGACATCCGGAAGATGTAAAAAACACATTTGATAACCTGGTCCTTTTTGGCGCTGATGCATATGATGCAACTCAGTTTCTTGGTGGTTGCCAGGCACTGATCAAGATGTCACAAATGCTTGGTGAAAAAGCTGATGAGGAACATATCCGGAAAGTTTACGATAAAGCCTGGAACAGTTTTGAGAAATTATGGCGCGAGGATGTGAATAAAAAAGGTGAGAAACTCGAATATTACGTTACGTGCTTTGATCCTGAATCAGGAAATACGAATACGGATGTTTGGACCAATCAGCTTGACGCTTTGTGGTATTTAACCTCAATTGGAGAAGCTCCTGCAATTCCGGAAGAACGTGTCAAAAAAATTCTCAAAACCATTTATGACACAAATCAGGCAACCATGGGATGGGCTATGTGTAAAACCAGGGATGGTGAACCCGTTGAATCTGAGCAGGGACAAGATGTTTATACAACTTCAAATTATGTTTTCGCCCAGTTGCTTGATTATTACGATATGGTTGAGGAAAGTAAAGAGGTTTACAAACATATGGATCGTGTGGTTTTCGATTATGCAAATACTCTGACAACTCCAGACAACCTCCGTGCAGAGTTGGAATTGGAAGCAGGTGAAACAAAAGCCAATCCACACTATATAGTTGCTGCCTATCCAAGGCCTGGGGCAGTCTGGTCACATCTTGTGTTGAATCACATCAAGGAATTACAATCAAAGAACAGGACCAAAACTATTGAGTCAAAAGATCTGATGCCGTTCTACTCATGGTTGACTGGTGGTTCTGAGTAATGGTTATAAAATAAGTTGTAATGAATTGCCACTGGCATGTTGCTGAGCAGTTATCGATGGGTAGGCTGTGGCAGGAAAAAAGTACAAATTACATTACAATAAAAGAAGGAATCAATTACTATGAGCAAAAAATATGACATCACATTTGTAGGGCACATGTGCTATGATGAGATTATTCCATTTGGAGGAGAAGCGCGTATCGCTCCAGGAAGTGCCGTTTTATGCGGAGCCATGGTTGCTGCCAGAGTAGGCAGGAAGGTTGCAGTTGTTGTGAAGATGGCAAAGAAAGACGAGTCCATCCTTCAGCCGATGAAAGATATAGGTATCGATACCTATATCATTCCCAGTGAAGAGACTTCATACAACAGGGTGCTGCATGAGTCAGAAAACGTCGATGAACGTACAATGACCTTGGTCAAATCTGCAGGGTTAATCTCTATAAATGATGTTCCTTATCTGGACTCAAGGTGTGTCCACCTGGCTGGGATATCGGATACCGAATTCGACATGGCACTCATGAAGGGTTTGAAGTCGAGGAACTTTGAAAGCTTATCGGTCGACATGCAGAGCTTTGTCCGGCATGTGGATCCAGTAACCAAGAATCACGAGTTTAGTGACGTTGCTGATAAAAAAGAGATCGCCGCAATGATGGATAAGCTGAAGCTGGACATAGTGGAGGCACGCCTCTTGACCGGTACGGATGATCTGGAGGAAGCTGCAATCATCATTGAATCATGGGGTTGTTCTGAAATAGTGATAACACAATCAAAGGGCGTACTGGCAAGAGTTAAAAGGGAGACATATTATGAAAAATTTTCCAACAATAGTGTAGCTGGAAGAACCGGAAGGGGCGATACAACATTTGCTGCATATCTCTCACACAGATTGGATCACAAAGTTCCGGAGTCATTGAAGTTTGCTGCCGCACTTGTATCAATTAAAATGGAAACACCCGGCCCATTTAGTGGAACACTTGAAGATGTTATCAAACGACTGAAAGAAAAACATTCTTAGCCTAACAGGAAGTGAATATATGTTATAAAAAGACCAAGTTTAAAAAAATGAAAATAATAATATCAATAATTCTGTTAGTTCAATTAGATGTAATTGGTTTTATAATTTGATATTTGCCACTCAAATGTATGATACTGAAAAGATATAACAAGCCGTCATAATAAGAATCAAAGTAACCATCTGAATATGGTTCGAGTTTGGCATTCCATAAAGCATCTACGAACTTCCAGCTATTTTCCTGTGTTCCCATAATGGATGTTGAAGCAATTGTAGCCACCAGGCCAAGAGAATGACGTAATTTTGTATATCCACCTGCCGGAAGAATGAAATCAGGCAGAGACCCATCTAAATTATATTGATCTTCAAATGTATTAATACCTCTTCCTGAAAGAAAATTCTGAATGTGTCTGGCATAATCCTGCTGCCAATCTATATCTTTTGCAAACCATGAATAGTCCATCGCTATATTCATTGGTACTCTCCATGAATCATAGCGAAAAGCTGCAGGCATCCAATGGGTAGATTTAGGAGCGCCGTTGAACTCGGCATAGTCTGCATTTAGACCCGTTACCGGATTACAAGCCCTGTGAAGAAACTTCCTGGCCGTATCGGCACATTCACGATAAAATTGTTCTCTTCCGTCTTTCGCATATTCAGCCCATATCTCAAAAAATGCCGGAAGATGGTACGATGGATCGGTCCAGTTATATCCAAAACTATCAGGTGTAAAAGTAATCTGCTTATGTTCCTTATTAATTATATTAGTTATACCATTGGAACCATCCTTAGCCCACATAGCATCTATTATTCTCTTTGCTTCTGTGTAATACTTAATCCCCGTATCATTTCCCCACCTGTTGGCTGCGAATAAAAGATCAGTTATGAAATAAAGTTCACCATCAGAAGCAGAACCTTCAGAATTATGTTTTAAAGTCTGTGGATTGATACTCCACGCAAAGTAACCATTACGAGGTCCGTTCTGATGTTGCAGATAGGTCTTACTCCAGCGCCACAAACGGTCAAATACATCTTTTTTATTTAGTTGTACTGCGATCATCATTCCGTAGGAAAGTCCTTCTGTTCTGACATCATGGTTTTTGACATCAGCAACATATGCCATTGAATCTCCAACTTCAAAATACACTCTACGTGGGCCTTCAAAAACATCGGAATATGCTTTTGCAAGTTTTGCATCGATATCTGCCTGACTATATCCGGCTTCAAGGAATATATTCCGGTATTTCCCGGTTATCCAGGCACCTTCAGTCCAGGGTTTCATTTTACCCCGGGTATCCATGGTCTTCTTTTCCTGAGCATTCAGGTTCATACCAGAGAAACCTACTGTAACTAAAATGAAAATCAATCCGGACAAACAATTAAAATTTTTCATATTCTTAAATTAGGGATCGCTTCAAACAAGGTAATTTACTTATGATTTAAATTGAATTCAATCAATTTCAAAGAATCACTATTGATTGCGAAAAGAAAGGCATCATAACCTGAAGCCAACCTTATCTTTCTGATATTTTTCACTTCACCTTTAATCATCAGGGTACTAACTGCGGGAGGAACAACATTAATTTGACCTTTTGCATCTGAAACCAATAACAACCCTACACTTGCATCATTCCTTGGGGTCTCAACCTCTGAACTATATAAATTACCTGCAACAATAAAAGCCGTCTCATCAGCTTTGTATTTTATCTCTGACATATCATTAATAGAAGAAAATTGCGCCCAATTCGGAAGTTTATGCATTACGAATTCCCCCTTGCCTCTGTTTTCGATCCAATAACTGGCAAAAGTATTCGCAGAGTAATGCAATGATGACTTCAACATCTGGTCTCCGTATATTTCCGGCAATGTGGCACGGGCAAATTCCTCATAGCCTTTGTACCTTAGTTTCATTACGGGAATCTGTCTGACAGTAGCATCAAAACCATTTACAGGATAACTTTTCCCATTCTCACTATAACCAATAACAATATCCTGTTTGCCATTTACATCAAAATCATTTGAGAATATTTCAAAGGGCTCTTTTTGGCTGGTTTTGTACTTATAATTTAACCCGAGATTACCAACAAGGTAGTCGGTATCACCATCCCTGTCAATATCGATACTGCAAATACTATTCCACCAGCCAACAGTTTCTTTAAATCCCAATTTATCAGAGACATCAACAAATTTGATTGAAGAATTCTGGAAGAAGTGAATTTTCATCCATTCTCCTACAATTATCAGATCAATATTGCCATCGCCGTCAAAATCATCCCAGACAGCATCGGTGACAAGTCCAAGCTTTAATAGTTCTGGTGCTATTTTTTCGGTAACATTTTCAAATTTCAGATCAGTCCCTTTTTTCCCGTTATTTTTCAAAATATAACTATCAGCAGGGAGTGGATATTTCCCGGGTACAATACGACCTCCCAGAAATAAATCGAGATGTCCATCCTTGTCATAATCTGCGGCTTTTACACATTTACCGCTTTTATGTAAGTCAGCAGGAAGACAATTATTGCATCTGACAAAACCCTTTTCAGTATTTAAATATAGCCTGTCATTATAATAATCCTGTTTTTCAGTACTGCTGTTTCCACCGCTAACCACATATAGATCCAATCTGCCGTCATTGTCGGCATCAAACAGCAAAGCTCCGGTATCTTCATAAAGCGAGTCGCTTTTCCAGGGGCCTTGCATTTCCTTAAATCTACCTTTTTCTGTCTGCAGATACATAGCTGCCTTAAACCCCTTGCCATTGCCAACAAAAAAATCTTCAAGTCCGTCTACGTTTATGTCTCCTACTGCCAACCCCGGGCCCACCTGTGAATTTTTATGGGGTAGCAGCTCTTCATATTCAAAATCGTCGTATTTGTCCTCGTGATGGACAAATGTAATTCCTGACTGTTTTGTTATGTCTTTAAAAATTAATTTTTGAGTGGCTTTTTCTTCAGCAGCAACTGCATCAATGTATTTTAATCCAAGTGTCTGGTCAGCTTTAATTTTTCTCAGTACTTGTTGTTTCTTATCGGGCCATGTTACAATTAACTCATCGATTGTGTCCTTCTGAGCTAAACCAAAGTGAACGGTGGAAGGGACACTCGACTGATAGCCCCGGGTAAGAGTTAGTTCCTGCTTCTGAATAATATCTCCTATTCTGACGGTAACTATAGTACCTATACCAAATGGATTGGTAGCTGGTCCGGTAAGATTAACCTTCAAGTAGTGATAGTTGGCCGGAACAATATTGTTTTCGTAAATGCCCGCTACGGCATTTAAATTATTAATTACTACATCTAAATCACCGTCATTATCCAGATCACCGTAGGCAACTCCATTTGAAAATCCAGGTTCGCCAAAGCCCCATTTATCTGAATTGTTGGTAAAAGTGAAATCACCGTTATTTTTGAAGACATGATTTTTCACGGGTGTGCTGGGAAATAGTTCAGGACGGTATTCCTTTCTGACCTTGAAATAAATATTACTCCTTGAATCCTCCAAAACGTCTCTGTCATTAATATCTCTCAGCACACCGCTTGTCACAAACAGATCTTTATTCCCGTCATTGTCCATATCCATAAAAAGGCCTCCCCAACTCCAGTCGGTATACGCTACACCTGCTAAAAGTGAAATATTGCTATAAATGGGAATGTTATTAAAAATGCCGTTGTTCAGTTGCAAAGAGTTTTGCATGTACTGATAATGTAAACCATAATCAAGACTAAGGCTAAATGTCTCACGGCTCATAGGGCTGACATTCACCAGCCTTCGATAATGATCTTCAGGTGTCATATCTATTTGATATAAATCGATGAGCCCGTCATTGTTAATATCTGCAGCATCAAGCCCCATTCCGAAAATGGATGTCTGAAAAGTAGCCTCTCTCACTGTATTTTTAAATGTTCCGTCTCCGTTGTTTAAGTATAAGTAATCGGGTACATTGAAGTCATTTGAAACGTACAAATCAGTCAGTCCATCATTATTATAATCCATTGCAACCACACCTATGGACATCCCGAAATTTTGCACTCCTGCCTCCTTTGTTACATCAGTGAAAGTATTATTTCCATTATTTTTATATAAGTGACCCGATTCATCGTATTTGTTTTCAATTATTTTTTCATGATAATATTTGGCACCCATACTTACCGGGACAATAGGATAGTTTGCTACAAACAGATCTAAAAGCCCATCATTATTATAATCAAAAAAAGTAGCCTGAACGGAAGAACTCTTGTCATTGATGCCATACTTAGCCGCACATTCTGTAAATGTATTATCATGGTTGTTTATAAAAAGCAAATTGCCTTTTGGCTGATATTTTGCAGAAACACACAGGTAAATATCCAGCCAGCCATCATTATTCACATCGGCCATAGTTGATCCTGTAAACCATTGATGATTGCCTTTTATACCTGCTTTTTCTGAAATATCTTCAAATTTCATATTACCCTTGTTGAGATAGAGCTTGTTTGAAACCAGGTTCCCTGTTAATAAAATATCATCCAGTCCGTCATTATTAATATCACCTACAGAAACGCCGCCACCCATGTACATGTATGGAAAAATCAAATAATTCAATGTATCGTTTTCAATCACTTGATTATTGAAAGTAATACCTGACCTGGATGGTGATATTTTTTTAAACGTCCCGGGATTATTCCTGCTACATGAAAGCAGTATGAGACAAAACAGGATTAAACAGAAAGGGAATCTCATAATTAAAGGTAATAAGGGCTCAATTTAATATTTAGTTAAAAAAATTAATATCCATAATTCTGATCATTCTGGGTAATGGAAGGATTTGAATCAATTTCAGACTGTGGTACCGGCCATAAATAATGTTTGGCCGGATCAAACATAAGAGCACTTTTCATGTAAAAAGGCAGCTTTGGCATGGCTTCTTCCCTGATAAATGCTTCAAGACGATGCCATCTGATCAGGTCGTTGATGCGTACCTGCTCATTGCAAAGCTCTATTTTGCGTTCATGTTCAATAGCTTTTCTAAGCTGTTGCTGATTGGAAACGGGATAGATCTTGTTCATAGCAGAGGTGCCGTAATTGGGCATCATAACATCTGCCCTGTTTCTTATCATGTTAAGATAGCGAATGGCTTCAGNAATATTGCCAAGTTCATTTTCCACTTCAGCCATCATTAACAACACATCGGCCAATCTTATCACTCTGGTATTGATCCCTGAATAAGAACTTTCAGATGTCTGCTTATAATAGTTCTGGTATTTTTTCCAGCCATACTGAAACCTTATCTCATTATGCTGTACATTATCCATCCAATAACTAATTGTATCACTATATAAAACTGCAGTATCTTTTCCGTTGTTGTATAAATCACCTGTCTGATAAATACAATAACCCAGTCGGGGATCATCTTTAACACCATTGTCTGCCACTGTTTCAAATTCCTCAACAAGGTCGCTGAAGGGATAAGCATTATACCAGTTGAAACAGCCATATTCGACACCTCTTAAAGAACACTCGTTGAATCCACTACCATTGTCAGATGACCAAAGATTACCAGTGCCCAATGCCGGGTTGAATTCTACTTCAAAAACAGATTCAGGTCCATGTTCTGTTTCTTCTTCAAAGTTATTGTCGTATCTAGCTTCAAGATCGTAGTTTCCATGATCATTAATAACCTTAAGAAAAGCATTCCTGGCTGCTACAAAATCATTCTGATCCTTCGATTCATTGGCCTGAAACAGATGAGCCTTGCCTAAAAGCGCCCAGGCTGCACCGGAGGTAGCCCTTCCTTTTTCTTCAATGTTTTTAGGAAGGCAATTCTCAGCTGCATATGATAAGTCTATTTCAATCTGAGCCCATATCTCGGCTTTTGGAGTCCTGGCCACTCCTTTACCGGCTTCGACAGTTTTAAGATACAGTGGAACATCACCAAACCTGGTGACAAGAAGGAAATAATATAATGCCCTTAAAAACCGTGCTTCTCCAAGATACTTGGATTTTTTAACCTGTGACATCAACCCTTCAGGTATTTTATTTATAGGTTCCTCATTATTAATTACGAAATTAGCCCTGCTGATTCCCGCANAGCAGCTTTTCCAATATTTTGCAATAAAAATAGTGTTGGCATCAAATGAATATTGTAAAAAAATATGATAGATAGGATCAATAGTGTTTAGTTGCTCGAATGCCATAAAATCCATGCTATAATACAACGTACGCTGGTAAAGCCCGTCGGTCTGAAGGTTAGCATAAACAGCATTAACTGCCTGTTGAATGTGAGCTTCGGTTTTGAAATAAGTCGAAGGGCTAAGCTCATTTGGATTTACCAAATCCAGCTTATCAACATCGCAACTATTCAGATGTAATAATAGCATAATCGATGTAAAAACTAAAAAGACTTTTGGCAGACTCATAGAATGTGTCTCTTTATGTCATAAAAATTGTTGCTATTTATCTTAATATTAGAATATTACATTTCAATGATATGCAAACTAATCTCGTTCAATCCGTTTATCTGAATTTAAATACCTGAAGCATAACATTATTGTTACCAACTAAAACAGCTCTGTCATTACCAGCATTATTGAGGTGAATTAATGATAACGATTTAACATCTTTAGGAACAAAAAATCCTGATAACCGTGAGGGAATAGATTCAAAACTTCCTTTGCCATCGCCTTTCAGAAACACGCCAATTCCTCCGTCATTTCGCGGGGTCACAACTTCCATGTTGGAAAGATTTCCGGCAGCTAAAATATCAAGGTTGCCATCTTTATCAAAATCATCAATAATAATTCCGTTCATTGAGGATAACTGGGCTTCATTCGGTAAATTGTGGATCTTAAATTTACCTTTTCCATCATTCTCGAAGTAACAACTGGAAAATGTTTCTGCCTTAAGATGCAATGATTTATCCAGGGCTTTCCGGGTATAAATATCCGAAACGGTAGCTTCTCCAAACTCTTCATATGTAGGGAACTTAAGAGCAATTCCCGGATTTTGTCTTATAAAAGAATCTCTATCTCTCATTGGAAATTGCTTATTCCCCTGATAGTAGCTTAATACTATATCCCATTTCCCGTCTTTATCAAAGTCGGATGCATAAACGTCAAAAGTCTTATCCCTGCTTGCTTTGTACCTGCAGTTCAATCCAAGATTCCCGGCAACCAGGTCGATATCTCCGTCTTTATCAAAATCGGCACCTTCAAGGCTAAACCACCATCCTTTTGTTCCTTCAATGACAGATTTTATAAATTTCCCGTGAATGTTTTTATATATGCAAACGGGCATCCATTCTCCGGCAATTACGAGATCAGTCCAATGATCGTTATCAATATCGCTGCAAAATGCAGAAGTAACCATACCTGCATTTAAGAGATCCGGAGCTACTTCTTTTGTAACATCTGCAAATTTCTCAACACCCTTTACGGTTCTGTTTTCCAGAATGCAGCTACTGGCCGGAAGAGGATATTTTCCCGGTATCTGTCTTCCGCCGATAAATAAGTCGAGATCGCCATCATTATCAAAATCAATGGCCTTTACACATGATCCGCTGGTTGTGAGAAGAGGAATAGCATTTTTGCTTTTTGTAAAATTCCCTTTCCCGTCATTCATATAAAGCCGGCTATTATAGTTTCCTGAACCTTCGGGGAATTCATTTCCTCCGGAAACTACAAACAAATCAAGGTCGCCGTCATTATCGGCATCGAAAAATAATATACCTGCATCTTCACATATACTATCCATTTGCCAGGGCCCATCCTGAGTTCTGAACAAGCCATCAGTGTTTTGAATAAACAGTTTGCCGGAACTTCCTGAACCATTTCCAATAAAAAAATCATCGAGTTTGTCATTATTCACATCCCCAACGGCAGTGAATGGACCGAGTTGTGACAATTCATATGGCAATAAAACCTGGTATTTATAATCATCAAAAACGTCCTCTTTATGGATGAATTCAATTTGTGTATTGTCTGTGAATTCTTTAAATATTTTCTCTTTTATTTCTTTCTTTTTCGTCGCAGGCCTGGCAGCTGTTTCGTGCAAAGTAAGACACTGATTCGGGCTAATATTCTTAAGCACCTGTGTCTTACCATCACCCCATAGCACCTTTAGTGAATCAATAACAGTATCATTTCCCACGCCAAAATAGAGAATGGGTTCAACCGACGAAAGATAACCTCTTGTCAGTATGAGTTCTGCCATCTGGTTCTTTCCATTATGCCAGATATTGACAACAGAGCCAATTCCCATACTATTCTTAGGGTTTCCGTCAAATTTTAACTTAAGATAGTTTCCTGATTTGCTTTCAACAGCATTGTTCTTATAAATCAGAGCTTCCTGATCTATATTATTTACAATAAGTTCCAGATCACCATCATTATCCAGATCGGCATAAGCCACTCCATTTGAGTAGCTTGGTTCGGTAATGTTCCACTGTTTATTATAGCGGGTAAATGTTAAGTCGCCATTATTCCTGAAAATATAATTAGTGAGAGGCTGGCTGGGCATGTTTATAGCTTGCTTTAGCAATTTATGCTTATCCGAACCTTTACTGAAATAATCGGCTTTCCCTATTTTATTAAAATAATCTGCATTATTCATATCCCTTCGTGAGCCATTGGTAATATACAGATCTTTCCAGCCATCCAGATCAAAATCAGCAAA
>JGI20214J51088_10001006_pt1 | contig 19153 bp, 19 predicted proteins | sample WetSurMetagenome_FD_51088 | JGI IMG/M metagenome (IMG submission 51088) | reverse complement strand
ATGGACGTCAACATGACGAGCACCTTCCTGATGTGCCGGGCGGCTCTGCGCCACATGCTGTCCAAGGGAACGGGAAGCATCGTCAACATGTCGTCCGCGGCAGCCTTCGCCGGGGGCGGGGCCGGCGCGGCGATCTATGCGGCGAGCAAGGCCGCGGTCGTCGGCTTCACGCGGGCCCTTGCCAAGGAAGTGGGGCCGAAGGGAATCCGGGTGAACGCCGTGGCGCCGGGGCAGATCGCCACCCAGTTCCACGAACGCTTCAGCACTCCCGAGGGGCGGGCTAACACTGTGAAGACGATCCCACTTGGCCGCGAAGGCGCGGCGGAGGAAATCGCCGGCGCTGTGGCTTTCCTGGCGTCCCCCGCCGCCAGCTTCGTGAGCGGCGAGGTCATGGGGATCAACGGCGCGATGTGGTTCCACTGAGAACAAGTGTTTCATCACAAGTTGTCATGGGCACTTTGCCCACCCGCGACGCATGAAAATGGCCGTGCTGGCATGTGTCATTTCGGACAACTATCGCTATTTTCTGAGCAGACGCACAAAAACACCAAAAACAAGATCTGAGCGGCGAAGGCGACACCGCACGAACGCACGGTTTTCCAGGCACCACGACGGCCTCGGGACCTCCCCCGAGGCCGTCGTGTTTTCCGCCTTAACCTGCAACTTGTGCTGCTCGCCGGAACCTCCGCTGGTTTTTCCGGTAGCCGACGTTTCGCGCCATCGCGATGCGACGAAGGTCGGAACGACCCCGTTGATTCCGCCATGACCGTGGCGGCCTCAACCCCGTACGCTCCCGAAATCAGTATGTTGTCTCCGGAATTCCGAAGAATTGAAAACCATCCCCAGGGAAATTAACCAGTTACCTCTCCAGGGGTGTCCGGTACCGTTTTCCGAATAGGTGCCGGGGCAACCAGTCACGTGCCAAGACATCCTCGATCTCGCATATTGTCCAGAAGCCGACCCCGGCGAGCTTCATTTGCCACCTTTTCACTCTCCGGCGTGCCGCGCAGCGCCGTCGCAAGTTTCGAAATAGCCGCGATACGTTCTTGCAGATGGGCTTGACGAGTCGCGACGTTTAGAGTATTACTCTTACCGGTAAGAATGGAGGGCAACATGAAAGTCACGACGAAAGGGCAGGTCACCATCCCTCTGGAGATCCGCGAACGGCTCTCCATTCATCCTGGCACCGATGTGGAGTTCGCAGTGGAGGGCAACGTGGTGAAGCTCGTCCGTGCGAAGGGGAGCAACGTGCGGGGCAAGCGCGTGGTCGAGCGCCTGCGTGGGCGGGCCACGGTCCGCATGACGACCGAAGAGATCATGGCNCTCACGCGGGGTCGGTGATGGCGGGGACCCTGGTGGACAGCAACGTCATCTTGGACGTGCTCACCGAGGATGCCCGGTGGTGTACGTGGTCGGCCGCTGCCCTGGCGCAGTGCGCCAACGAGGGGCCCCTCTACATTAATCCGATCATCTATGCGGAAGTCTCGATCGGTGTCGCAACCATCGAGGAAATGGAGGAGATGCTTCCGTCAGAGTCGTTCTCCCGCCTTCCGATTCCGCCCGAAGCGGCGTTCCTGGCCGGGAAAGCCTTCCTGCGGTACCGAAAACAGAAGGGAGCGAAGATCACGCCCCTGCCCGACTTCTTCATCGGCGCCCACGCGGCAGTGGCCGGATTGCGGCTACTCACCCGAGATAGCCGACGCTATCGGACCTACTTTCCTTCGGTAGAGATCATCGCTCCAGGTCGCGGGTAATCCCAGCACAGCACCCCGGCACTACGCGCCGTGACGTCAGCGATCTCTACGTGCTTCCTCATCCAGTATGGTGCTAGGATTTCCAGCGGAAGTCGCCCCCACCGTTTCCGGGGTTGGCCGCGGTTGCAGCACCATGTAATCCGTCCGCTGATGCGGCACCACGCGTAGGACCTCAAAACCGGCCTGTTCCATCTCGGTTTGAATTTGCTGCCTGCTGTACCAGCGGAGGCCCCATTCTCGGAACACCAGGCGGGAAAGCGCCAACTGTTGCCCGGCGGGCGTGCGCAAAACGTCCAGCGTGGCGGGCGGTTCGCCCTGTAAGGGCAACAGGAGGAAACCTTCGGGCTTGAGAGCGTGGCGGGCAACCTGCACCGTTTCGGCCCGCGCCTCGGGTGGAAAGTACATCTGGCTCCAGACGATGGTATCGTACCGCGCCAAATCGGTCACGCTGCGGGCGTCTTGTTGTACGACCTGGACCCGATCGGCGATGCCGAGGGCATGTGCCTGTTCCCTAACCTGCTCGAGCGCCTCGCCACTGAGGTCGATCCCGACTGCGGTGACCTTCGGGTAGAGCAGGGCGATGTGCAGCAAATCGCGCCCCGCCCCACAGCCCAGCTCCAGGTGAAGCGCTCCCCGTTCCCAGAGCGCTCGCGCTTCGGGCATCGCCGCGTCCACACTGGCGAAGGAGGCGAGTGCCGCCGGGGATATGGGCAGTCCCCAGATCCCCATGGCCACGGTGAGCACGTCATCCGTCGCCATTGTCTCGCAGGCCGCCTTGGCCGCTCCGCATTCTGCCAGGGCCCGAATCCGGATCCCCTGCGTTGCGAGCGTATTGGAGAGGGTCTGCGGCGCGTCTGGGGCCATCAAATGCAGGAAAGTAGGCGAGAGACAAAAACGGGAATTTCCTGTCTCGAGGACGCCGAGGCCGTAAAGCGCCGCACAGAGGTCGGCAATCCACGCGGGATCCCGGCCCGTCACGGCAGCGAGCTCCGCAGCAGTGTGAGGTCTGCGCATCGTCGTTAGGATCCCGGCCTGCGCTGTCGCCTGCAGTAACGCCAGCGCCTGCGCTCCAAGGCACCACTGATTCAGCACTTTGCTTGCCACGGCAAACGCCTCAAGTTGAACCTCAGGCTCTGACGGAGACATGTGGTACTCCTCATGGAGGTCCGGGGACGCTACTTCAGTGCGCACCGCCCCTCAAGAGAATGGTGGTCGAAATGCCAATACACCCCGTTCCCATCCCAGCACTCGCCGGCCCGGGAGGCCCGAACTCAGCCGCGCATGGCTTGTGCGCGCGCGACCAGGTGCCTCAGGCTCTCCACAGACTGGACCCCGCTCAGTACATCTCTCCGCTCTGCCACAAATGCGGGGACGCCGCTGATGCGGAGGGATTCCGCTGCTCGTTCATCCTCGAGCACGTTCGGTTCGAACTCGTGTCTTTCGAGCGCTGCCCGCAATGCCTCGCCGTCCAGTCCCACCTGCAATGCGAGGGACGTCAGGAACGCGATCTGGCCGATGTCCTCCCCCCTTTCGAAGAAGGCGCGAAAGATAGCGGCGTGGAAGTCGTCAAAGCGCCCGCGGCTGCGCGCCCAGTGGGCGGCCTCATGGGCCAGCCGGGAGCGGGGCTGCACGGTTGGGCGCTTCATGGTCATTCCGAGCTTCTCGGCCAGCGGGTAGACGGAATTCTTCCAGGCCCGCGGCAGGTATTCCCCTTTCGGGTCGAGTGTCGGGACGGGGTCGGGCCGCAACTCGAACGCGCGCCAGACGACCTCGACGCCTAAATCCGCCATCACCAGCTCGTGCACGGCTGGCTCCGCCAGCCAGCAGAAAGGTCACAGGTAGTCTGAGAAGATTTCTAGTTTTACCATAGTCACGTCATCCTCCTTCTCATCATGGGGCCGACCTTTCGTCTCTACCCAGCGATCAGCCCAGTGTCAAAAGCCCACTCCTGTATTGCAGCATCCTCGCACGGCGTCGTGGGCAAACCGGCAGAAGCCCCAACTTGGGCGGGCAGAATGCAGATGGATGGAAATGGATGAGGATTGGCGCAGCGAGGTGCTGGCGCGAGCTGGGTCCGGAGAGGCGTTTCTAGCCGACCCCATAGAAACTCCTCCGCGAGTACCTCCAGAGAGGTGGACTGCCCGGGAGAGTACTCTTGCCCCAAGACGGCTGTCAAGAGACGCGGCCGGGGCCGGTTGGCAGCGGGCAGAGAACAGAAGGCAGACGTCAGGGCGGAGGGCAGAGACTTAGGATGTCCGATAGGGACAAGAGCACTGGGCGAGGAGGCGCCGCAACGGACCCACATGGCGAGAGAGGGGGTGGGTGGGAGAAACCGACAGGGACAGGACAACGAGGTCCTCTCGTCACGGCCAAGATCTGGCGGAAACCGGTCAGATCGTACATGCCGTTGCCAACTCATTCCGGGGGGCGTCCGTCACGATCGTGCGCAGCGAAGGCCAGAGAAACTTCCGCACGGCATCCCGAGGCCGCGATCCCCTTGCGCGTTCTCTGATCATGTCATAAAGTTCTTCATACCGATGGTAAGCACATACGGAGGTACACAATGCCATCCAAAGTAAAGGTAACCGTTAGCCTGGATTCGGACCTGATTCGGGAGCTGAGCCAGGCCGGCCGCCAGAGCGGCAAGTCGAGAAGCCGACTCATGGAAGAAGCACTGGAACACTGGCGTCGAAGCCGTCTGGCGCAAGAGCTCAAAAAAGGGTACCTGGTCATGGCGAAAGAGGATCTCGGCTCGGCAAAGGCCGCGCTGGCGGCCCAGCGAGAGGCGGTGGACTGATGTCCGCATGGCCCCGTCGCGGTGAGGTGTGGATGGTCGATTTCTCTCCGGCGCGCGGAAGCGAGCGGGACGGGTTGCGGCCGGCGGTCGTAATCCAGAATGATGTCGGCAATCAGTATGCGGCTACCACCATCGTGGCGGCGATCACAACCACAATCAAGCCCTACCCGGTGACAGTGGTCGTTGAGAAGGGAGAAGGCGGTTTGCCACGACGCTCCATGGTCAACTTGGCGCAACTCCTTACGTTGGATAAGTCCCGCCTCCGGCGCCTCCTCGGCGCCCTGAGCGAAGAACGAATGCGGATGATCGAACATGCCATCCGCGTGAGTCTCGATCTCCAGTCACCGGCGTAACGCCCTGACCCACTTCATCACCTGCCCGAGCGTTTCTCGCGCTCACCGTCCCTCGCGGTTGCTCGCCGCTTTCCGTTCCTCACTTGTGCCCCAGGGGCTCGCCGGCGTTCTGGAACAAATCGGGACGGTCATGTAAATGGTCTGAGTTACTGTGTTGTAGGAATATTCCTTCTTGACACTCACGGAGGGCTCTGATAGGTAGTAAAACTACATCTTTCCCCACGCCAGTTCCCGGGGGCGTTATGGTTAGGTCGAGCGAGAGGCAACCGGACAGGGGTCAGGTACGACGCGTGAGCGTCTTGCGGGTGCTCCGGGCCAAGAGCGACGACCTCCGTGCCGCCGAGCGGCGCGTGGCGGACTACCTCCTGGCGGCTCCCGATAAGGTCATCTACCAGTCCATCAGCGAGGTGGCCGAGAATGCCGGCACCAGCGAGCCCACCGTCATCCGCTTCTGCCGCACGCTGGGCCTAAAGGGCTATCACGACCTGAAGATTCACCTGGCCCAAGACCTCGTCCCCGAGATAAAGAACATCCACGAGGATGTCGGGGCTGGGGACGACGCCGCCACGCTCAGCCGCAAGGTCCTGAACGCCAACGCCCTGGCCATCCAGGACAGCCTGGACACACTGGAGCCGGCCCAGGTGGAGCGGGCGATCCGCCTGCTTGCCCGGGCGTCCCGCATCGAGTTTATCGGGTTCGGCGGCTCCGCCCCCGTGGCCATGGACGCCTACCACAAGTTCTTTCGCCTCGGCATCCCGTGCGGCTGGCAGGACGACCCGCACATGCAGGCCATGGCCGCCTCCCTGATGACGCCCCGCTGCGTCGTGGTGGCCATCTCCCACTCCGGGTCCAGCAAGGACATCGTGGAGACCCTGGAGATCGCCAAGGGAACGAGGGCCGCCACCATCGCGATCGTGAGTCACCGCAAGTCGCCCGTGGCGGCCATCGCGGACGTCGCGCTCTGCGTCCAGTCGCGCGAAACGGGGTTCAAGCCGGAGCCGATGTCCTCCCGGATCGCGCATCTGTCGGTCATCGATGTGCTGGCAGTCGGCGTGGCCCTGCGGCGAAGCGAGGACTTCGTCGCGAGCGTTCGGAAGACGAGGAAGGCGCTGGTCAACAAGCGCTACTAGCAGGCTGCTGAAAACGGCCCATCTGCGGCGTTGGAACGCTTGAGCACTCGTTGCGGCGTACCTGGAGTACGCCTCACTCGGTTCTGCGCGCTCCGCCTTGCATCTGGACCGTTTTGAGCAGCCTGGTAAACCAACTGCGGAGGTTCCCTATGATCGAGAGTCGATTCGAAAGGCACCTCGTCGCGGCCAACCGGGGGGTCATCTTCCTCATGATGGCTGTGATGGCGACGCTGGTCTTCGTCAACGTCGTCACGCGATATGTGTTTAACTTCTCGATCATCTGGGCGGAAGAGGTGTCCCAGTACCTGATGATATGGATCGCCTATTTAGGGGCAGGGCTCGCCTTGCGGGAGGGCCGCCACGTGGCCGTCGAGATGCTGCAGGATCGCCTTCCCGCCGTGGCGGGCCGCAGCCTGCGGATGGCGGTCGGGGGCCTGGTGCTGCTCTTCCTGGGCGTGGTGACGGTCCTCGGTTTCCAGTTCGTCGTTTTCGTCTGGAACCAGGAGACCCCCGTCCTGAACATCTCTCTCGGCATCCCGTCCCTGGCGATCCCCATCGGCGCCTTGCTCTTCGCCCTGCACCTCATGCTCATGTTCCGCCACTACGTAGGGAAGCAGTACACCCCCGGGCTTATTTTGGAAGACCTCTCGCGCGAGGAGGCCTAGGCCATGGGGATCACGCTCGCCGTCACCTTCCTCCTGGGCATGCTCATCGGCTTTCCTATCGCCATCAGCATGGGCGGCTCAGGATTTCTGGCCCTCCTGCTGAACGGCAAGCTGTCGCTCCTGACCGTGCCCCAGCGCTTCTTCAACGGGATCAACTCCTTTCCCCTGATGGCGGTCCCCTTCTTCATCCTGGCTGCCGACCTCATGAGCGCGAGCGGCATCACCCTGTCGCTGCTCCGCTTCACCAACAATATGGTCGGGCATATCCGGGGCGGCCTGGGCCACGTGAACATCCTCACCCTCATGCTGTTCGCCGGCATCAGCGGCTCGGCCCTGGCCGACGCCGCCGGCCCGGGCGCCCTCATCATGCGGATGATGAAGAAGGCGGGCTACGACGAATACTACGCCGCGGCGCTGACCGCCTCCACGGCCATCATGGGCCCCATCATCCCGCCCAGCATCATCATGGTCATCTACGCCATCACCGACAACAAGGTGACCATCGCGGCCCTGTTCCTGGCCGGCGTTCTTCCCGGCGTGCTCATGGCCTTGGCGCTGGCCGCTCTCAATCACATCACCGCCATCCGCCGCAATTACCTCTTCCGGTCGCCGCTGGCCACCTGGAAAGAGCGACTGGCCAGCGTCTGGCGGGCGGTCCCGGCGCTGCTCATGCCGGTGATCATCATCGGGGGGATCCTGGGCGGCATCTTTACCGCCACCGAGGCCTCGGCGGTGGCCGTCTTCTACGCCCTCTTCGTCGGCTTCTTCGTCACCAAGAAGCTGACTCTGCGGAATCTCCCGAAGGTCGTGGTGCAGAGCGCCCTGGTCACCTCGGCGGCGCTCCTGATCGTTTCCATGGCCTCCCTCTTCGCCAACATCCTCACCGTGGTTCAGGTCCCGCAGACCGTCGCCGCCTACATCATGGGCATCAGCCGAGATCCTGCAGTCGTGATGACGATCGTGACGTTCTTCCTCCTGATCTGCGGAATGTTCATCGATACGCTGCCGGCGGTGATCATCCTGGTGCCGGTGCTGGCCCCCCTGGCCGACCAGGTCGGCATCAACCCCTTGCATTTCGCCATGGCCTTCGTCTTGAACCTCACCATCGGGATGGTCACGCCCCCCGTGGGCGGGGTGCTCTTTATCCTCACGGCCGTGGGCCAGTTGAGCTTCGAGAAGCTCTCGCGGGCCATTCTGCCCATGGTGTTTGCGCTCCTGGTGGTGCTTGCGCTGGTGGTGTACGTGCCGGCGATCAGCCTGACGCTGCCCAGGTGGTTCGGTTTCGCTCGTTAACCCTGAGGGGAGAAGGAGGAAGTGCCATGAGGTGGAAAAGCGGAGTTCTCATTACCCTGGCTGTCGTGTTGCTCGCCCTCCCGGCGGGCGCCCTGGCGCAGCAGAAGGTCCTCAGGTACGCCCACTTCCAGCCGGCCCGGCCCGACCAGCCGAAGCACGCCGCCGCGCTCGCCTTCAAGGAGCACGTCGAGAAGGCGACCAACGGCTCCATCAAGGTCGAGATCTTCCCGGCCGGCCAGTTCGGGAACGACGCCGACACCATGTCGGGCCTCCGGCTCGGCACGCTGGACATGGCCGTGGCCCACGACGGCGCCATCGCCGTGATCTACAAGCCGGTCGGTGTCCTCGGCATCCCGTTCCTCTACGAGAACCACGAGCACGCGTGGCGTGTGTACGACAGCCCCTGGTTGAAGGAGTTCTCCGACGACATGATCAAGAAGAGCGGGGTCCGGTTGCTGTCGTTCGCCGACAACGGCGTGCGTCACTTCACCAACAGCAAGCGGGCCATCCACACCCCTGACGACATGAAGGGGCTCAAGATGCGCGTCATGCCCAGCCCCGTGTTCCAGACCCTCGTCAACTCCCTCGGCGCCAGCCCCTCGGCGATCCCGTGGGCGGAGCTGCCGACGGCGCTGCAGCAAAAGGTCGTGGACGGGCAGGAGAACGGCGTGACCAACATCCTCGCCGCCAGCCTGTACCAGTACCAGAAGTACATCACCCTGGACGGCCACGTCTGGAGCGTCCATGGCTACACGATCAACGACAAGTACTACCAGGGCCTCTCGGTCGCCGAGCGGAAGGCGGTGGAGGAGGGCACGCAGAAGGCCACGGCCATCCACCGCAAGATGACCAGCGATCAGGACAAGAACGCCAAGGAGATCCTCGGGAAGCTCGGCATGGAAGTCACGGAGATCACGCCCGCCGAGCTCGCGCAATTCCGCAAGCTTGCCCAGCCGCCGGTCAAGGCGTGGGCAGAGAAGGAGATTGGCAAGGAGTACGTGGACAGCCTCTTCAAGGCGATCGAGGCCACACGAAAGTGATCCGCCGCTGACGGCGGACACACCATAACCACAACGGCAGAGCGTCCCCTCGGCCCACCACCGCGGCGGTGGGCCGAGGGGACGTCGCCGACTCTTCGACAGCATTGGAGATCCGATCCATGAAAGCCCACGGCATCATCGTCGCGCTACACACCCCGCTTACCCCCTCCGGCGAGATTCACGAGGAGGCTCTCCGCGACCACCTGGAGTGGATGGTTCAGACAGGGATTCACGGCATTTTCCCCTGCGGGACCATGGGGGAGGGGATTGCCCTCTCCGACGCCCAGCGGCGGCGAGTCACCGAGGTCACGGTTGACCAGGTGAAAGGCCGGATCTTCGTGATGCCGCAGGTCACCACGAACAACACCGCCGCCGGCATCGCACTGTCGCAGCACGCCAAGACTGCGGGGGCCGACGCCATCTCGGTCATCGCCCCCTACTTTTACCCCTCCGATGGCCCGGCGCTGGACACCTTTTTCAGCGAGATCGCGACAGCCGTGCCCGAGATGCCGGTGTACCTCTATAACAACCCAGGCCGCTCGGCCTCGGGCATCTCCTCGTCGCTGGTGGGGAAGCTGGTCAAGAAGGTGAAGAACATCGCCGGGATCAAGGACTCCAGCCGGGACATGATCCTGTTCCAGGAGTACGTCGAGGTGGGCGGCGACGGCTTCGCCTGTATCATCGGGACGGACGGGCTGGTCTATCCGGCCATGATGGTGGGCGGCGTGGGGGTCGTCTCTGCCGTGGCGAACCCGTTCCCCGAGTTGATGGTGGCCCTCTACGACGCCGTGATGGCGAAGCAGTACGAGCGAGCGCGGAAACTCCAACTCCTCGTCAACCAGCTCCGTGGGGTGCTGAAGATCGGCCCCTACCTGGCCGGCTACAAGGAGGTCATGCGGCTGCGCGGCCGGCAGTTCCCTCTGGACATGAAAGCGCCGCTGCGCTCGCTCAACGAGAAGGAGNCGGCGGAGATCCNNACGGCCTTCGAGTCGCTGCCCAAGGAAGTCTTCGATCCCTCGCTCGTGAAATAGGGGCCGCCTGTCCGCCGGAGGGCACGGAATGGCTGAGCGCGGGGTCGTGCTGGCAGTTGACATCGGGACGTCGGCGACGAAGGCCGTGGTCTTGAATGCCCAGGGCCGTGTTCTGACACTCGCCCGCCGGTCGTACCCCCTGCTCACCCCGCAGGCGGACTGGGCCGAGCAGGACCCGGATGCCGTCTACGCGGCCGTGCTGGCCGCCATCCGGGAGGCGTACGGGGGCCGCCCTGCGGGCGTGCGGGTCGAGGCCGTCGCTTTCAGCTCCCAGTGGTACAGCATCATGCCCGTGGGCGGGGACGACCAGGCGCTCAGTCCATATCTCACCTGGTCCGATCGTCGCAGCGCCGCGGTTGCCGAACGACTTCAGCGGTCCCCCCAGGCCCAAAACCTCTACGAAACCACAGGCTGCCCGCTCGACGCCATCTATCCGCTGGCCAAGATCGGCTGGCTGCAGGGACAGCCGATCGCGTCCCGGACGGTCCGCTACGTCTCCATCAAGGAATACGTCTTCCGTCGGCTCTTCGGGGAATACCTCGTGGACTGGTCCATGGCGTCCGCCTCCGGGCTCTTCGACATGCGCGCGCGACGCTGGCACGGAGCGGCGCTGGCGGCGGTCGGGGTTCGGGAGGGGCAGCTCTCGCCACTTGTGTCCCCACGGACGGTCCTCACCCGCTGGCGACCGCAGGCGCTGGCGGAGACGGGGCTGCCGCAGGGCATGCCGTGCGTCATCGGTGCCGGGGACGGGGTCCTGGCCAGCATCGGGGTGGGGGCCATCGGCCCGGCCGTGGCTGCGGTCAACGTCGGGACGAGCGCGGCCTGCCGCTGCCTGGTCGCCGAGCCCATGGTGGACCCGCGCGGCCGGCTCTGGACCTACGCCCTGGACGAAAGCTGGTGGGTCACCGGCGGGATCGTGAGCAGCGGCGCCATCGTGTACGACTGGTTCCTGCGGGCCCTGGGGCCGGCGGCGAACCCGGAGCGCCTGCACGCGGAGGTCAACAGCCTGGCGGCGGCCGTGCCCGCGGGGGCGGAGGGGCTGATTTTCCTGCCGTATCTGTCGGGCGAGCAGTGTCCGGTCTGGGACCCCGAGACCACGGGCGGATTCCTCGGTCTCACGCTCCGGCATGGNCGCGGGCACATGGCGCGGGCGGTCCTCGAGGGGATCACGGCCTCGATCGCGCGGATCGCGGAGACTCTCCGGGAGCGGCTTGGGGCGATCGAGGAGATTCGGGTCACGGGCGGCCTCGTCGGCTCCGCCGCGTGGCTTCGGATCGCGGCGGACATGTTCGGGGCCCGCATCCAGGTCCCCGAGAGTCCCGAGGGCTCGGCCCTGGGGGCGGCGGTGCTGGCGTGGGTGGCGCTGGGGATGGCGTCGGACTACGGTGTGGCCCGGGAGATCACACGGACCGCGGGCACCATCGAGCCGGATGCCGAGGGGTGCAGGGCTTACCGCGCGTATCTGGAGCGGGCGACGCGTCTGCTCGCGGCCGTCAAGTCGGTCCGAGGGTAAAGTAAGGAGTCGCGGTTTGCTGGGGTCGTGGGTGAAGCACACACAACGAAGTGGAGGTGGAGCCATGCGGAAGTGGAGCTCGATTGTTGCGGTGTTGGCTGTCCTCGGGTGGGTGGCCGGGTGTTTCCTGGCCTTCGGCACCGGCGAGGCGCTGGCCGGAGAGACCTACAAGCTCAAGATCGCTAACTGGTACGCGCCGAGCCATCCGGTGAACATCGCCCTGAAGGAGAAGTTCCTCCCGGCGATCAAGGACGGGACCGGCGGCAAGGTCGAGGGGTTCCTCTACGACAGCAGCCAGCTCGGCGGGGAGCGGGAGTTCACGGAAGGGGTCCGGATCGGCACCATCGAGATGGCGATCACCGGCGGGATTCTGACCGCGTCCTATCCCAAGATCGGCATCCTGGAGCTGCCCTACGTCTTCCGGGATTACGATCACGTCCAGAAGACCCTCAACTCGCCGATCGGCGACGAGTTCGTGGCCGAGTATCAGAAAGCCGGCGTCCGCGTCCTGGCCTGGATGGCCAACGGCTTCCGGGTGATCTCCAACTCCAAGCGGCCCATCAACTCGCTGAAGGACATCCCAGGGATGCGGTTGCGCATGCCCGAGAACAAGGTCTACGTGGAGACGGGCAAGGCCTTGGGCTTCAACGTCGTCACCATGGGCATGCCCGAGGTCTTCAACGCCCTGAAACAGGGGGTCATGGACGGCCAGGAGAATCCGTTCTCCACGCTCTGGGCCTCCGGCTGGTGGGAGGTGCAGAAGTACGTGACGGTGAGCTACCACCTGTTCAGCTATAACGGCGTCTCCATCAACGACAAGCTCTATCAGGGCATGCCGAAGGAATACCAGGATGTGATTGCCAAGGCGGCCAAGGCGGCGGCCGAGTACGAGTTCAAGCTGCTCCAGGACGACGAGAAGGACGTCATGAAGAAGCTCCAGGACAAGGGGCTGCAGATCAGCACGCCGGATCGCAAGCCGTTCGAGGAGGCGACCAAGGTCGTGCGGGACAACTACGCGAAGGGGTACGCCCCGGCGACCGAGATCATCACGAAGATCCAGGCGGTGAAGTAGTTCATCTCGCGGCACCATCCGCAGGGAGCGCTCGGCGCTTGTCGCCCCGGGCGCTCCCTGCCCCGACAACCCGGTCCGATACGGAGGTGCGCATGACCGCGAAGGACGTCCTGTCGCGGATCCTGGAAATCGTTCTGGTCGTCATCCTCACCACCATGGTGGCCCTCGTCTTCGGCAACGTGGTGGCCCGGTACGTCTTCAACTCCGCCATCACCTGGGCCGAGGAGGTCGCCAGGTTTCTCTTCGTCTGGCTGACGTTTGTGGGGGCGAGCTTCGGACTGTTGAAGGGGCTCCACCTCGGGATGGACATGCTGGTGGCCCGCCTCACGCCCCGAGCCCGCAGCGTCGTCGAGCTTGGGAACGCGATCATCACCCTCGCCTTCCTCGGCGTGTGGATGGTCGGCGGCGTCCATCTCATCAAGGCGAACCTGGACTACATGTCTCCCGCCACCGGCTTCTCCATGGGGCTGGTGTACATGATCGGTCCCCTGGCCGCGGTCCTGATGAGCTTCGAGACGATCGGCAAACTGGCCACCACCATCAAGACGCTGAGGCGAGGGTAACCCGCATGGATTCACTGATCATGTTCCTGGGCGTCTTCTTTGTGCTCCTGGCACTAGGATTGCCGATCGGCATCTCGCTGGGCACCACCATGGTGGTCCTCGTCGTGTTCAAGTCGTCCCTGCCGCTCCTGATCGTTTCGCAGCAGATGATCATCGGGGCCGACAACTTCACGCTCATGGCCATTCCCTTCTTCATGCTGGCCGCAGAGCTGATGAGCTTCGGCGGCATCGCGAAGCGGCTCATAGATTTCATCAACTCCCTGGTGGGCTGGATCCGCGGTGGCCTGGGCCTCGTGAACGTTGGCACCAACATGGTGCTGGCCGGCCTGTCGGGCTCGTCGGTGGCCGATGCGGCGCTGACCAGCTCGTTCTTCATCCCCACCATGGTCGCCCGCGGGTACGCCGCCGACTTCTCGGCGGCGCTCACGGCGTCAGCGTCGGTCATGGGGATCATCATTCCCCCGAGCATCCCCATGATCCTGCTGGGCATGATCGCCAGCATCTCGGTCCTGAGCCTCTTCATGGGTGGGGTGATCCCGGGCATCCTGATCGGCACATCGCTCATGGGCGTCTCCTATTTCCAGGCGCGGAAGCGGGGGTATCCGGCGGAACCATGGGTGGGACTCCGGGAGATCTGGCGGCGCTTCCGCGTGACCATCTGGGCGACCCTGTATCCGGTGGTGATCATCGGCGGCATCCTGGGCGGAGTGTTCACGCTGACCGAGGCCTCGGTGGTGGCCGTGGTCTATGCCTTCGCCGTGGGCAAGTTCATCTATCGGGAGTTGACCCTCAAGGCAATCTACCGGTCGCTGGTCAACGCCGCCACCACCGCGTCACTGATCATGTTTATCGCCGCCACGGCCTCCGGCGTGGCGTGGTTCCTGAATAGCGAGCGGGTTCCGCAGATGATCGCCACCTTCCTGGCGGGACTCACTCGGGACCCGCTGGTCTTCATGTTGATCGTGAACGTGTTCCTGCTCGTCGTCGGCTGCGTCATGGACCTGACGCCGGCTCTCCTGATCCTGGCCCCCATCTTGTACCCGGTGAGCAAGCAATACGGAATCGACCCGATCTACTTCGGCGTGGTGATGACCGTCAACCTGGCGATCGGCCTGATCACGCCGCCGGTCGGCAACTGCCTTTACATTGCCACGGGTGTCGCCAAGCTGCCCCTGACCCAGGTAATTCGGCAGATCTGGCCGTTCCTGATCGTTCTGATCCTGGTCTTGCTTTTGATCACCCTCTTTCCGCCGCTCGTTACCTGGCTACCCTCGGTGTTGAAGGCCTGAGCCGTCGCGAGCGGGTGAGGTCGACGATGCCGGGTACGGAACGTCCAGCAGAAGCGTGGAGATGACCATGGAGCGCGCAACGATCCTGGTCACCACTCGGTCCTTCGGAAAGGAAGTCCGGGAGCCGATGGAACGGTTGCGCCACGAGGGGTGTCGCATCCTCGAATGGCGCGAAGGCAGCGGACTGCCCGAGGCCGACCTGGTGGCGAAACTGGCCGAAGCCGACGCGTGGATCGTGGCGTTTCATCCCATTGGCGCTTCCGTGCTCGATGCCGCCCCCCGCCTGCGCATCATTGCGAAGCACGGGGTCGGCGTGGATAACATCGACATCCCGGCCGCGACGAAGCGGGGCATCGTGGTTACGACCGCGCCCAGCGCCAACGATCAGGCGGTGGCGGATCTCGCCATGGCGCTCCTCCTGGCGCTCCTCCGACGCGTGCCCGAGGCCAATGCCAGCGTCAAAGCCGGCCGCTGGGAACGCTTCCTGGGGGCGGGGCTCGCCGGGAAGACGATGGGGATCCTCGGCCTCGGCCGCATCGGCCAGAACGTGGCCCGGCGCGCCAAGGGGTTCGGGGTGGAGCTGATCGGCGCGGATCCGGCCTGGCCTGAGGAGGCCGCGCGGGAGATCGGCATCCGCCGGGTGGATTTCAAAGGTCTGCTCGTCGAATCGGACATCATCAGCTTGCACGCGCCGCTCACGCCCGAGACCGAGGGATTGATCGGCGAGAACGAGCTGGCCCAGATGCGGCCGGGCGCCTGGATCATCAATACATCACGCGGAAAGGTGGTCAACGAGAAGGCGATGTACGAGGCCCTGCTCTCTGGGAAGGTCGCCGGGTACGCCACCGACGTCTTCGAGAGCGAGCCGCCGGNAGAGAATACACTGCTGTCCCTGCCGAATGTCATCGGGACGCCGCATATGGGCACTCACACGCGAGAGTCCGTGCGCTGCATGGGCGACCGCGTCGTGGACGCCGTTCTCGGCGTCTTTCGCGGGGAGCGCCCCGAGCATATCGCGAACCCGGAGGTGTGGGAGCATCGAAAGGCAGAATGAAGCTCGGACGACGGAGGCCCGACGACGCGCCGACGGTCTCGAGACGTTCCCGGGACGGCCTGGTGCTTCCTGGCCGCTCGGGTCGGGCCGTCCCTCCACGCAATCGGAGGCGGCGCGCGTCGCTGGCGGCTCGGGGTCGTGAAGATACTGGAAAACGCGCGGAGGATGGAAACATCGCGAGCACAACCCTCGACCGCGACCCTGACGAGGATCCCTCGGTGAAGTCGGTCTGCGTCCCGTGGCCGGTTGTACATCCATGGCGAGCGAGCAAGCTTTTGCCTTGACGCTGCCCCTACCCTCAGATACCGTCGGCCCGCTGATGTGAGCTCCCTGCAGTTCACGTGGGGACATATATGGCGGCCAACACGCAACCGGCGGCGCAAGCACGCAATGTGGCGACCCTCTGGGGGTAATCTCCGGGGGGTGTCGTTTTTTTCGTGAGCGTGGGGCTGGTATGGGGCGGAGCGCGGCTTCAACCACTTTCAAAGGAGGGCACCGATGAGACGCAGAACGGTTCTGGTGTGCGTGGCAACCTTACTCTCCCTGTTCCTGGTCAGCGGCACGGCGGTCGCGGTGGAGAAGGGGTCGGACGGGAAAGTCATCCTGCGAATGGCGCATTCGAGCCCGGTGGGGAATCCGACCGACATCGCCGCCAAGAAGTGGGTGGAGACGATCGCCCAGAAGACCGGCGGAAAGGTCGAGATCAAGATCTTTCCGAACGAGCAACTCGGCAGCGAGAAGGCGTGCCTCGAAGGCGCCGTCCTCGGGACGATCGACATCTCCCTGAACGACGCCGCGTACGTGGCAGACCTGTACCCGATTGCGGGCGTCTTCGACTTTCCCTTCACGTTCCGCGATTGGGCCCACTACGCGGCGATGCTGAAGGACCCCATCTTCCCGGAGATGGCTGCTATCATCGAGAAAGAGGTGGGCGTCAAGACGCTGTCCATCTGGATCTATGGACGGCGGCTACTGGTCAGCAAGAAGCTCGTGCGCTCGCCGGCCGATGCCAAGAACATGAAGATCCGGACCCCGCCCTCCGAGCTGGCCCAGGAAAACGCCCGAGTGCTCGGGGGTATCCCGGTGACCATCGCGTTCAGCGAGACCTACATGGCCCTCAAGCAAGGCCTCGCGGACGCGGCCGAGAATCCCTCGACCGCCATCTACGATCAGAAATGGTATGAAGTGACCAAGTATCTCGCCATAACGAATCACGTGTGGAATAACGAGATCCTCACCATGAGCAAGAAGGCGTGGGAGGCACTCAACCCGGAGCAGCAAAAGATCGTGCGGGATGTGAGCAACGAGATGGCGGTGTACCGGATGGACCTCCAGAAGCAACTGGAAGAGTCCCGTGTCGCGGATCTCAAGAAACTCGGGATGGAAGTCGTCGTTCCGCCGAGCCTGGACCCGTACCGCCAGCTCGCCTCCGAGATCAAGAAGAGGTACACCACGAAGTATGCGAAATTCGAGTGGGCGAAATGGCACGACCGGGTGCTGAAAATCGGGAAGTAACCGGCGATCAGCTCTGATTTTCTCTACGCGATGCCGGTGGATGTGCAGGGCCTCGTGGACCGGGGTGCGGGCGTCCGGCGCTCTTGCTCCGGCCACGAGGCCGTCTTGCCTTCCGGCGGCCAGCGCAACCTTGAGGAAGGAACCTGACGACCATGGTCCTCGAGAAGGCAGCCAAGCTGGCTGACACCGTGCTGACGTGGTGGATCGTTGGCGCCCTGGTCGTCATGGTACTCACGATCCTGAGTGATATCTTCCTTCGGGAGGCAATGAGTTATCCCCTGACCTGGAATCTGGAGGTCGCCCAGTATTGCCTGATCAACCTGACGTATGTCGGAGCGGCCCTGGCGTACCGGCTCCGGGCCCACATCGCGATCAATGCAGTCAGCTCCCGGCTCCCCGCCAACGTGGAGAAATGGGTTGATGTGTTCGCACGATGCCTCGTGCTTCCGTTTCTTGCCACGCTGGCGTACTCGGGAATCCAGGTGCTGCAGAAGGCGAAAGGGGTCACGCCGACCCTCCATCTCCCCATCTGGGTGTACTATTTCCCGATCTTCATCGGGTCTGTCCTCTTGTGCTTCTACGGCGTGGTCCAGGTCGTGGAGGCCGTCGGGGTTGCCCGGTCGGGAGGTGGGCCCGCTGAACCGACTGGGACCCCGCGCGGTGCGGTCTGAGCCGGCCTGCGTGATGCGATCCTGTGTCCTTGTACCAAACGCTCGGCACGGATGTGCGGCCGTGTCCACGTCGCCCCCCTCGGGAGAACGCGCATGCTGATCGGCGGGCTGGTTGTCCTCTTCCTGCTCCTCCTGGCGTGCAACATTCCGGTGAGCTTCGTGCTCCTCATGATCTCGACGATCTACATCATCGTGAACGATATCCCCCTGGCCGCACTCGGCCATGTCCTGACGACTTCCACCGATAGCTTCATCCTCTCGGCCATCCCCCTCTTCATACTGGCTGCCTATATGATGGATAAGGGCGATGTCTCCAACCGGATCATCGATTTCAGCCGAGACCTGGTCGGTCATCTGCCCGGTGGACTCGCCCACGTCAATGTCGTGGCCAACATGATCGTGGCCGGAATGTCGGGCTCGGCCCTGGCCGACGCCGGCGGGATCGGCGTCGTCGCGGTCAAGATGATGCGGCGGGGGGGTTACGACGATGATTTCACGGCAGCCATCACGGCGTCGGCGTCCATCATCGGACCCATCATCCCGCCCAGCATTCCCTTGGTCCTGTATGGGGCAATCGCCCGGGAGTCGGTGGGGAAGCTCTTTCTGGGGGGTGCCATCCCCGGGGTGCTGGTCGGGTTCTCGCTCATGGTCTACATCTACATCATGGCCAGAAAGCGGAATTACCCTGTTACGCCGCGGCCCACCGTGCGGGAGATCCTGGTCCACTGCCGTCGTGTCTTCTTACCGATCCTGACACCGCTCATCATCCTGGGCGGCATCGTGGGCGGTTTCTTCACGCCGACGGAGGCGGCCGCCGTGGCCTGCCTGTATGCGTTCATCCTGGGGAAGTTCATTTACAAGGCCATGAGCTGGAAGGACTGCTTCAAGGCGTTCTTCGACACGGCCGTTCTCACGGGTGTCGTGGTGTTCATCATGGGGATGGCGGCTCTCTGGTCCTGGATGATCACGAACGAGGGGCTCGCCACGCTTCTGGTGGAGTACATGACGTCGCTCACCAAGAATCCCCTGATCATGCTCTTCCTGATGAATCTGATTCTGCTCATCTTGGGGTGTTTCATCGAGCCGCTGGCGATCATGATCATGATCCTGCCGGTGTTCCTTCCGATTCTGAAGGCGTACGAGATCTCGACGCTGCATTTCGGTGTGGTGATGACGCTGGCACTCATGATTGGTCTGCTCACGCCGCCCTTCGGCGAGTGCCTCTTTCTGCTCTCGGCCATCACGGGGTTGCCGGTGGGACGGGTGGCGTCGGCGGTCGCGCCTTGTCTGATCTACATCGTGGCCGTCCTGGTCCTCATCACCATCTTCCCGGGTTTCGTGACGTGGCTTCCGAGCCTTCTCATGTAGCGAAGCCGTGGAGAAGCGGCAGCGCGCTTCGGCGCGGATAGAGCC
>JGI20214J51088_10001005_pt1 | contig 19159 bp, 17 predicted proteins | sample WetSurMetagenome_FD_51088 | JGI IMG/M metagenome (IMG submission 51088) | reverse complement strand
CATCCTGCCCTGTTTTCCGCCTCTGGTAATTCTTATTACTGCGGGTCTTCTCCAATACCTAAAAAAAGAAACAAAATGGGTAACGATTGGCGCGTATTTTTTGGCAGGGCTAACAGGATCATGCGCAGTCAGCCTGCTTCTTAACCAGGTGCTACCGGTTCCGTCGGGATGGAAAATTTTTGAACCGGGTGAAATCTGGAAACTGGTGTTTGTATTCTTGGGACTTCTGACCTGGACAGTGGTTTTTGTGGCTGCTGCGGCAACCTCGGATGTTAAGCAAAAACTTATCTTTTTTTGTCTTGGACCGTTGCTGATCATGCTGAGCTCGCACGTTGCCATGCCGGATAGATTTAAAGATGGTTTAACACCGGGTGAGTTTTTACTGCGTCATGCGGACAGGATAAGCCCGGACACGACCTTGGTTTCTGATAACTACCTTGTGTCTGCGGTTTGCTGGTTTTACAAGCGAAGCGACGTATGCTTGCTCGGCAAATCCGGCGAACTCGACTACGGAGTATCGCGCGCACCCGAGAAGAACCGTTTATTTACCATTGATCAGTTTCGGGAGCTGGTTGCGCAACCTTCCCAACGCATAACGCTTATTACCCTTGAAAAACGCTATACGCACGATAAGCCGCAGCTTCCACAACCAGCGTTTGTTGATCGTGACCGCGGCTTCGTGTTTGCCCAATTCTATGAGGATCCTAAGAAAAATAATCAAGGAGCACCGCGCCAGGGAAGGTAACGACGTAGTTTAGCAGTATATTTTTTTGAAAAGAAATACATGATAAGGAGTTATTTCTGAAGGGTTATTTCTCTGATGCTTTGCTTGGGTTTTAACGGTAGATAGTGGCGAAGGAGAGCAACAAAAAACTAACCCCAGTAATCAATTGATCGGGGTTGCCGTTTTCCCCAGTGCGTTTGAGTGGCTTTTTGCATTATATTTTCAAAAACAATTTAGCGTTTGACAAAAGATAGTATTAATTTTATTATTTTTAACCTTTTATTGCTATAAGGCTTTGGATATTTTATAGACCGCAGTAATCTCCTGAGGGAGTGGCCTCAAACATCGTTAGGGAGGTGTTGAATGAATATGTGGCTCATTATCGGATTTATTGGACAAGCTTTGTTTTCCATGAGGTTTCTGCTTCAGTGGATTGCCTCGGAACGAAAAGGAGAAAGTGTTATCCCTGTCCTTTTCTGGTATTTCAGCTTAGCCGGGGGGCTTACCTTGCTTGCGTATTCGATTCATATCCGCGATGCTGTCTTTATCCTTGGACAAAGCGCGGGGGCCTTGATTTATATTCGGAATCTGGTCCTCATTTTTCGTAAGAAGGGAGGCCAGCTCAAAGGGGCCAAAGTTTAAGCGCACGAAACCGTTGAAAGAGGTTTATATAGACAACTGCATGCATAGCAAGATAACTTTTTATTGTTATGGATCTTAGTTCACCGGGGTTGCTTATTTTTTTCGGAGAGAAGACCACGTTAAACCAATAAAATAATTTGACGGGGGATTATTCTGCAAAAAATATTTTGTAACCGACCCTCAGTCATCAGGTTGTCAAAAGACACCATATAACTTCTCCACTCTAAAAACCTAATTTTTCGACATGAGCCAAATAAAATTAAACCCTCATTCGTTATTTTTTTCTTCTCATAACAACTTTGACCTGGAAAAAGTTTGTTTTCCTTTCTTGCTCGTCATCTCTTTCGTTACCATCTTTTTTCAACTGGGCGCCCGAAGTTTAGAGAATCAGTGTTATATCCGGTATGCTGAGGTGGCTCGTGAGATGATCCGCTCCGGGGATTGGATTGTCCCCCGATTAGAAGGCGAGCTTTTTCTCCATAAACCAGCGCTTATCATCTGGCTTATTGCCTTACCTTCCGCGTTTCTGGGGAAGGTCACGCCTTTAATGGCAAGGCTTCCTTCTGCGTTAAGTGCGGTGGCGATAATCGGGCTTACCTATTTTTTAGGAAAAAGGATGTTCCGGGATTTTCGGGTAGGAGCAATTGCTGGCCTTATCCTCTTAAGCTCCAAAGAATTCTTCTGGCAGGCGAGGACTGCCAGAGCGGACATGGTGCTTACCCTTTTTATCCTTTTTTCCTTGATTTGTTTCTCTTGGGCCTATGAGTCATCAGGTAAAAAAAGGTTTTTTCTTTTTATCCTCTTTTTTGTAGGCATGGCCTTGGGAACGCTGGCCAAAGGGCCAGCGGTTATATTATTTTATTTGGGGCCGGTTACCCTTTTTCTTTTTTTTAAAAAAAGGCTTCGGGTTTTATTGGAACCAGGATTTTGGTGGGGATGGTTTTTATTTGCGCTTATCGTCTTATCCTGGATATTGCCATATCTAAACCGAGTAAAGTTTTCTACCGTACTTGAACAGTTTCATCTATCCGCAATCCTGTCCCGACCTGAACCTTGGTATTACTATTTACTCCAATTTTGGCCCCGGTTTGCGCCCTGGTCTTTTTTTCTCCCTTCGGCAGTATTTTTTCTTTTACGAAAAAATCCGGATCAACGCGATGCGAAACTGGTGCTCCTTTGCTGGATAGGGATCATCATAGCGCTTATTTTTCCCATCCAGAATAAAACCTATCGGTACTTCCTGCCGGTTTTTCCTGCCTATAGCATTATTCTGGGAGCTGCCTGTAAGGAAAATCTTTTACTGCTTGCCTCTTATCAGAAAGATTGGTTAACTCGATCCTGGAAATATTCCACTTGTTTCTGCTTCTTTATTTTCACGGTTTTCTTTCTACCAGCTCCTTTTTTAGCCTGGCGGTTTACTCATTCTTTTACTGCTACTATAGTAAGCACTGTTGTCGTTTTGGTGGGAGGCCTTTTAATAGGCTATGGCCTCAGGAAGGGGGAAATGTTATCCAAAGTAGTGGTCATCAGTTTACTCTCATTGCTTACCTATGAAACCTACTACTATTTTATTTCCCGCGAGGATAGAGTGCATTCACCATTTATGCAAATTGCGGAAAGCATTAAATCTCGGACCGACTCCGAAGCACTTTGTTTTTTCGATTTTGCTGGAGAAAAGGCGATTTTAATCGATTTCTATTTGGATACAGTGGCTCCAAAGTTTTCTGGCGCATCGGAAGTTGTAAATTATTTGACTAAAAACAATGAACCCCATGCCTGCCTAACGTCGCAGCAAGGATTTACTCAAATTTCACAAGACCTCTCTCCAAAAAGTCTTGAAGTCTATCCCATAACGTATTATAAAAAAGCAACCTATTATTTGATAATCTCTAAAAGAGAATAATACGTTACCTTTTGATTTCTTGTAAAACTTCCAATGTATCACATCAACTGGCAGATTAATAAACAGCTTTTCCCTGACCTTAATCCTCAGGACATGGAGTATTTGGCCTCGGAATTTATGCGGGGAAAAGGTGAAGTTAAAAAGGATAAGCCTCGTAGAACTGTTAAGAAAATGGAGCTTAAGGGGAAGGGATCTTTTTTTGTCAAACATATTAAAATTAAAGGTTGGGACACCACCTTGAAATATTTTTTTCTTCCCAGAAAAATTTTAACTGAATGGCGAATCATGAATCAGTTAATTGGATTGGATATCCCTATACCCTATCCTGTGGCCTTGGGAATCAACCGAAAGTTTGGGTTTTTAAAGGAAGCATTTCTTATAACTCAGTCTTTGGGAGAAATGATAGATTTACATAGATTTTATAAGGAGAATATAAAAAACAACCTTGAAAAAGAAACCTTTATAAAAGCATTAATCACTTACGTGCGGTTTCTTCACCATAAAGGTGTCCTTCATCATGATATCCACCTTGAAAATATTATCGTCCCAAGAGAGAGGGTACATCCACTTTCCTTTTTTCTTGTTGACTTATATAAAACGCGGATTAAAAGGAACCCGAGCGAAAAAGAAAAAAGGCTTAACCTTGCTCTTCTCATTTTTTACATTTCTGAAGCAAATCTTTTTGGACCGAATGATCAAGAAAAGTTTATCCGACTTTATTACTCCGAAGATGATTTTTCTGAGGCAAAGCTCAATTCCATAACAAAAAAAATTTTTTTCCAGATAAAAAAGCTAAGGGACCAAAGATTCCTCAGCTGGGGGAGAAAAAGTTTTCGGACAGGTAAATTTTTTAACATTATTAAAGGGAAGGGGAACTTTTTAATCTATCGCTGGGAATTTGCCCCTAAACTTATTCCTGATATTCTTAAGGAGCATGAGGAGATTACCACGTCCATCCGGGGCATTATTCATCCCCGTCATGATCAGCTTCCTCCCGCTATTCTCAAAACTTCCCGCAAAGCTATTGTCACGAAAATTAATATAAAGGGTCAGACCTTTATCGTGAAAGAAGGTAGAAACGACGCGTTGCGGGCTTCGTTTCGGTTTTGGGTAGCGCGGTTACGAAACCGGCGGTCCTGGGCTAATAGCAATAAATTAGTTCTAAAAAGCATTCCCACTCCCCGTGGCTTAGCCCTCCTTGAAGAGAAGAGATTGGGTGTTTGGATGAGAAGCTTTTTAATTATGGAATATGTGGAAGGTGCGATCCCCCTTCGCTACTATGTCCAAATTTTTAAAAACCCCTCCGATCCCGAAGTTTTTCAAAAGAAAAGGGCTTTTATTTCTTTTATGGCGAATTTTGTTCGGACCCTTCATCAGAAGGGAATTTATCATGGTGACTTAAAGTCGGACAATTTTTTAATTAAAGAAAAGGGAGAAAATGGATGGGAATGCTTAATCGTGGATACTGATCGGGTTTATTTTGGCAACAGGGTTTCCCTTCCTCACCGGATTAAGAACTTCGCTCAACTCAATGCTACGATTGCCAAATGCCTATCTCCTTCTAACCGAATCAAATTTTTTAAAGATTACAGTGAAAAAAATAAATGGACCCGCAAGCAGAGAAAAACAATCTACCGTCGAATTTTAAAAATTTGTCAATCCAGAAACACAGAACAATATGGTGTGAGTTTTAAGAGAAAACACCCTCCCTCCACTGGAGACCGTTCTCTTAAGATTCTCCACATCAATACAGAATTGAACTGGCGTGGGGGAGAACAGCAGGCACTTTATCTCATGGAGGGCTTAAATCAGCGAGGGCAGATGTCGCATTTAATTTGTCAGCCCAATAGTGCTGTTTATGAACGTGCCCAGCAAAAAAATATTGTTATCTTTCCTGTTCGGATGAAAGGTGAATTTGATTTTAGTGCTGCTTTTAAAATCGCCCGAATAATAAAAAAAGAAAAATATGACATTGTTCACTCCCACACGTCGCATGCCCATTCTCTGGTAATGTGGGCTTCCTTATTGTTAAGAAAAAAACCGGTCCGCATTGTTTCCCGCCGGGTTGATTTCAGTATCTTTCGGCACAATTTTCTTGGGATGAATCGTTATAAGTACACCAAAGGGGCAGATCACATCGTTGCTGTTGCCCATAAGGTCAAGGATGTCCTTATCCAGGACGGTATACCTCCCGAAAAAATATCGGTTGTCCATAGCGGAGCGGATATGGATCGGTTTCGAGGAAAAACCGGGGACTCTATCCGCAAAGAGTTTGCTTTATCCGCTCAGGCTCGAATACTTGGCAATGTAGGTTACTTGGTGGGCCATAAAGGCCAAAAGCACCTCATTCAGGCTATGACAAAAGTCGTTCAGAAATTTCCGGAAGCGCATCTTTTGATCGTCGGAAAAGGAGAATTAGAAAAAGAATTGAAAGACCTCACTGCCCACCTGGGCCTTAATAAACATATAACCTTTACGGGGTTTCGATCAGATGTTGGTGCGTTGATGAATATATTTGATATGCTCGTAGTATCAAGCACGGGAGAAGGTCTTACGGCGACTATCGTTGATGCACTCGCTTTAGAAATTCCTGTCGTTACCACTGATGCCGGAGGGATACCAGAAATCATTACCAATGGCGAGACTGGCCTCATTATTTCGCAAGCTGATCCAGATGCTTTGGCTCATGGGATCATTTGGACATTAAATAACTATGATAAAGCGAAGGAAATGGCCAAACGAGGTAAGAGGGACGTTGTGGAAAAATTCAGTGCAGATGCGATGGTGGAAGGAATCCTTCGGATTTATCAAAAAACATGTAGTGCGGGAAGAGGTTAACCATGTCCGAAAAAATTAACCGGCTTCTTTTTTTCGGCAAGACACGAAAACGCACCCAAACCCCCTCGTTTTTCATAAAAGCCTTTCGTAACCAGGGCATCAATGTGCACGCTATCAATTATCGAAAAATGGAGCGGCTCTGGGGAAAATGGCTCACGGAAAAATATCTTTTTTCCACCTTTAATCGTTTTCAACCCCAATTGGTTTTTATCAATACCATTGATATCCCTTTGAAGATGTTGAACCAGATGTCCAGGAAGACCAAGGTTGCTATTTACTTGCCAGACCTGATTACTCTTTCTGATAGTAGCGCCTCTTCGGGGTTTATTACTCGTTATAAGGAAGAGATGATTGAACGGGGAAAATTAGCCGACTATTTTTTTATTACTAACCAGGGGCAGATTCCTTTTTTAAAGGAGCAGGGGATAAAAAACCCTATTTTCATTACTCAGGGTTGTGATCGGGACGTACACCGCATTATTAAAAGTAAAAGCAAAAAATGGGAAAGTGATATTGCTTTTATCGGCGGAGCTAACGCGCCTGCGAGAATTAATCTTATAAAGGAGGTTGCTAAACATTTTAACCTCAAAGTTTGGGGGGGGGATTGGAAAAGGCACGGGTTAAAGTATCATAAGCGCAATGTCTATCCGGATGAATTTGCAAAGATTTGTTCGGGTGCGAAAATAATTTTGGGCATTGATGTGTCGAATCAGGTAGAAGGATACTTCTCCAACCGAACCTGGATAACGTTGGGGTGCGGGGGGTTTCTCCTTACCCGCTATGTTCCTGGTCTGGAAAAAATTTTTATCAATAAAAAGCATCTGGTTTGGTATCATAGTGTTGATGAGTGCCTCCATCTTATTGCTGAATATCTCAAAAAAGATGAGGAAAGAGAAAGAATTAGCAGAGAAGGGTATCACTATGTTCATAAACATCATACGTATGATCATGTGGTGGAAAGGATACTTCAGCACATTGAATAGATCACTATGAGTAGTATATCTTTAATGCATCACAGGGATTGTTTCTATTCTTTTTTGTATGGTAATGTGCAATAGAGGAAGATTATTTTTTGACAAATAATGATTTTTTTGCTAACATTAAAAAAATCGTTTTCTTTCGTTAAAAGGATAGCAAGAAGTGCTTTTTCCATAAAAAGGAGAACATGGAAAACGGAAGCATAATCATCCTCAATCTCCAAGATCCGAGAGAAAAGATCATCGGAAAGCTCCTTGCCATTTCACCTTCCGGGATTACCATTAAGGGGGTGGATGTAAACTCGTTTAACGACTGGACGAAGCAGTTCACCCAAAAGCAAACGACAACCATCATTTTTCCCACCACCGTGTTTTTCCCTATGCATCGAGTTGTGAGCTGTTACCTTGACGAAAATATGGGAGATGTGCCTTCTTTCAGCTCTCAATTTACGGGAAGAACCAAAAGGGAGATTACGAAGGTTCTTTAGTTTTGCCATCAATGTTTTTAAGGGAAGGAGGAGAGCGTGGCAGAGAGATTCGGTCAATTTTTGGTTAAGGATGGCATTGTAGATGCAGCAGCAGTACTTGAGGCCCTTAACCTTCAGAAAAAAGAAGTATCGCTGTCGGCCAGATCGCACTTCTGGAAAGAATGCTTTCCATCAACTAGGTCTTTGAGGTTCTCAATGCCCAGATTAGCACTGCCAAGCTGTTTGGAGAGCTTGCAGTTGAAAAAGGCTTTTTGAAAAACAAAGAGGTTGAAAGGTTACTCGAAAAGCAAAGAATAAGCAGGTCTTTACTTGGGGAAATACTGGTTGAGATGAACAAGATAACGAGCGAAGATCTTGACGTTTTGCTCAAAAAGTTTGAAAAAGCTTCAAAAAACAGAAAAAATAAAAGCAAGCCCCACGCGTAGCAGAAAGGGACAAACCTCTTTTTTCAATAAAAGAAGCTTGTCCCCGTGAGAGCATTACCACCACCATCGGGCTCGTGGTGAGTAAAACTGCCGAAAACGAATTTCCTCTTCGGTTACTCTGAATGGTGAACCTTTTCTTTAATCTTGTCTACCGAGTCCCGGACTTTTCCGCTGATCTCCGCATATTTTTCTTTTCCTGTTTCCGCTAACCCCTCTGCTTTTTCCCGGATTGTCTCAACGGCACCCCTTAGTTTTTCTCGGGCTTCTTCTGCTCGCTCTTTTATTTTTTCTCTCGTCTCAACTCCTGGACGGGGAGCAAAAAGCACCCCAAGAGTTGCACCGATAAGACCTCCAGCGACAAAGGCTAAGGTGAGAGCAGCAAAACCATACTCCGTCCGATCAGAATTCATATAATCACCCCCTTTCTCTCACGTAATAGATTGCTCCTACCCTTATCACAAACAACATTAATTCAATCAAGAACCTTTTTGTTTTCTTTTCCCTCGTATCTTTCCCCACGCTTCTTTCAGTGCCCAAAGGATCAGGACCCGGAAAAGTCGGCTACCCACTTCGGAAAAAGCAAACTGTGCAGTTGCAGAAGGAATATGTCTGGCTTTCTCCACTATTAAAGGCTGAAGCTCTTCTTGCCAGTTTTCCAAAACTCTTTCTCCCCGGTTTAACAAACCCTTGAAATCAACATTGATGACTTTGTTCAAACTGGAAGCAGTTATTTCGAGCTGTTGAGCGGTCTTTTTAAGTTGTTTTGTGAGAGGAAGGAGTGAGAACAGAATAAAGATAAATACCCCCCCCAAGAGCATTACTATAAAAACTAACAATACAAGTTCCCAAACATGTAATTCTATCATAGGCAACCTCGTGCGTTTAATATGATTTAGGCAGGTTTATTATTATCTTTTCCCTTAAAAATTTCCCAGCTTTTTAAAATCCCGATCGCTCGGTTAAGCTGGGGATCATCTGCATTTTCCCCTTGATTTTTTTCCGGGACTTCTTTAGAGACAGCATCGGATTTCTCTTTTGGTTTAGCGTTCCGGTAGAAATTTTCCAAATCTTTTTCCCGCATGATTCGGACTTTTGGCGATGAAGCCTCTTCAGTTTCAGTTTTGTCTTCTACTATCACATCAGGTTCAATGCCTTTAGCGTGAATTGAGCGGCCTTTGGGGGTGAAATACTTGGCGGTGGTGAGCCGCAGGCCTGCTCCATTGTCCAGCGGGATCACGGTCTGGACCGAGCCTTTACCAAAGGTCCTGGTTCCGAGCAAAACAGCCAGCCCATAATCTTGTAAAGCACCGGCCACGATTTCTGATCCACTCGCGGATCCTGCATTGACGAGGACGATCATTGGGTGGTGATGTTTGGGTCCATTATTTTTTGCTTTAAACTCCATCTTTTGTCCCTCAGAACGGCCTTCAGTATAAACAATGAGGCCCGAATCAATAAACTCGTCACTTACTTCCACCGCTGAGTCGAGCAACCCTCCAGGATTATTGCGCAAATCCAGGATAAGTCCTTGAAGCGAAGGCACGTTAGACTCAAGTTCAGCCAAAGCTTTCCGGAAGTCTCTCGTTGTCTGCTCCTGGAACTGAGTTATCCGGATATAGCCAATTCTTTCGTCTACTATTTTAGACTTGACACTCTTTATTTGAATAGTCGCTCGTGTAAGGCTGAAATCTTTTGGTTGCGTAAACCCTTCCCGCATAATCGTAAGGGTCACTTTCGTTCCTTCTTTACCTCTTAGCTTTTTTACTGCGTCGAACATGGTCATATTTTTGGTAAACTCCTCCCCTATCTTTACAATCTGGTCTCCAGCCTTGATTCCTGNTTGATAAGCAGGNGTGTCTTCAATCGGAGAGACAACGGTAAGAATGTCATCTTTGATGGTAATTTCTATTCCTAATCCACCAAACTTNCCTTGAGTTTCAACCTGCATCTCTTTATAAACATCAGGGGGCATATAGGAGGAATGNGGATCTAAAGTGNTTAACATGCCGTTTATCGCCCCTTCAACCAGCTGGTCAACCTTAGGTTCCTCCACGTAGTCCTTCTGAATAATATAGAGCACATCGCTAAAGAGTTTCAGNTTTTCGTAATTTTTGTCCGTAACCGCGGAGACAATGCGCTCNCCATGTTCACCGACCATATAGCCGATAATAAAAAAACCAAAAATCAAAAGCCACGACGATCTAAGTTGTCTCAATTTCACTTTTTCCTCTCCTTATGCTTATCCGTTTATTTTTTTAACCACTCCAGCGGATCTAAGGGCTGGCCGTGGTGCCTAATTTCAAAGTAAAGGGTGGATCCCTTAAGAGATCCAGTATCACCCACAAGGGCGATTGTCTCTCCGGTTTTAACTGGGGTGCCTACCGGTTTTAAAAGTTCGGAAACATGACCAGAAAGGGTATAAAGCCCAGCACCATGATCAATGATAATAATATTTCCGTAACCTTTAAACCACCCGGAATAAATAACAGTACCATTTAAGACTGCCTTTATCGGGCTTCCGAGTTGGGCAGTTATTTCAATTCCCTTGTTGAAGGAGACAGTGGCAAATTCCTGGTCTTCATGCTCGCCAAAGAAAGTAATGACTTTGCCCGCCACCGGAAAATCGAGCTTTCCTCGTAAGGAAAAAGGGTATCCCGATGGAAACATTGCAGCAGGAAGAGACGTTATGACTTTTTGCTTATCCAACTTATCAATCAATCCCTGGAGTCGTTGCGAAGCCTGCTTAAGTTCTTCGAGCGCCTTGAGCTGGAGTTGCTTTTCTGACCTGACCTTGACTAATAAATTAGTTTTTTCTTCTTGATGGTTAAGAATTTTTTTCTGAACGGAACGGGTTTGTTTGGTCAAAACTTCCAGTTCCTTTTCGGTTTCCTTGAGTCTTTGTTTGTCGCGTTGGAGTAGATCGGATTTTTGGGAATAATCATTAATTGTGCCCACATTATAATCAATTAATCGGGTTAGGTAACCATACCTTCGCATTAACGTAGAAAAAGACTCAGAAGAAAAAATTGCTTTTGCAAAACTTAAACGTCCCAGTTGGTAAAGAACCTTGACCCGATCAGCCAAAAAATTTTCCTCTTCAATTATCTCTGCCTTTAGTTTTTCAATCTCCTGATTTAAAGCCGTAATCTCTTTTTCCTGGTTTTTTAAGTTGACCTCATAATGTTTAAGTTCTTGTTGTTTTTGGGAAAGCGTTTCTTCGATGTTATCTAAATCAGAAATGACTTTTTCTTCCGTTTTTTCAGCTTTTTTGATTCTGGCCTGTTTATCTTCAATTTTTTTTTGAATCTCTTTTAATTCTTTTTTTTCCTCAGCTTGTAAATTTCCAAAAAGGGCAAAAAACCCAAAAAAGACTAACGCTAAAAAAAACAATAGCTTTTTATTCATACTTTAAATATCTGCCCAAAGAGAAAAAACTTCCCAAGAATCCTGTTATCATCCCCACCGCAGTAATAAGAAGAAGGTGAGGAAGCGGAAGNAAAAATATNTTAAAAAATTTTAACGAGAAATACGATGATTGGGCGATCCAGTTGCTAAAGAGTTGATAGGAAACGAACAAGANAATGAGTGCAAAAAAAGCNCCCAAGANACCTTGGAGAATTCCCTCAAGAAAGAAAGGGACTCTTATAAAAAAATTGGTTGCGCCTACGAGTTTCATAATCTCGATCTCATCTTTTCGGGCAAAAAGCGTAAGTTTTATGGTATTGGAGATAATAAAGATTGTGGCCAGCAAAATAACAACNCCCACTGCTAAGGCTGCTGATCGCATGAATCTTAGAAAATTTGCATACCCCTCAATCCAAGTTTGACCATACTCCACGTCTTCAACGCCGGGTATTTTTTTAATCTGGAGGGCAAAAAAATTTAGTTCTTCAGGACCTCGATACGCATCCTGCAGTTGAATATCCATTGAAGCAGGAAGAGGATTGTTTTTCAAACTTTCTAAAGCCTTCCTTTGTCCGGGAAAGCTATCTTTAAAAAAAGTGAGCGCTTCTTCTTTGGTTATAAGGGATACTTTTTTCACCTGTGGGAATGAGTTTATTTTTTTTTGGATTAAAGAAATATCTTCCGGCGTATTGCTATCCGCTAAGTAAACGGAAACCTGGATTTGGTCCTTCCATTTATTCAGGTAAGTTTGGAGGTTTAAAAATACCATAAAAAAGGTGCTGAGCACTAATAAAGAAAGGCTGATGATGCCAACNGTAATAAGGTTGATAAGAAAAAAGTGNCTTAAGTTTTGAAAAGCTTTTTTAATAAAATAATAAAATCGCTTCACGATCAGTGCCCTAATTTATTGAACCTTCCCGGGTGTCTGCTTCTTCTGCACCTTTTCGCCCGGCCACAAAGACCCCTTTGATTTTACCTTTCTCCAAGGCCACCACTTTAGTGGGGTTAAAGTTCAAAAGGTTTTTATCATGGGTGGCGATGACGATGGTTGTTCCCCAGGCATTGATTATTTTAAAAAGTTTCATGATTTCTTTGGTAAGTTCGGCATCTAAATTACCGGTGGGTTCATCGGCCAAAAGGAGTGCGGGCTCGTTAACAATCGCCCGGGCAATAGCAACCCGCTGTTGTTCACCACCGGAGAGAACTAAGGGCACAGTGTTGATCCGGCTTAACAGTCCAACATGTTTTAAGACCTGTTGGACTTTGCGTTTGATTTCAATTTTTTTAAGTCCGACCACTTCCAAAGCCAAACCAACATTATCAAACACCGTCCGGTGATTTAAAAGCTTAAAGTCCTGAAAAACAAATCCCATCCTCCGTCGCAACAAAGGAAGAGCTGATTTTTTGATCCTCCCGAAATTCATTCCATTAACAATAATCTGTCCCTTGGACGGATGTTCCGCCCCAAAAATTAGTTTTAGGAGAGTACTCTTTCCAGCCCCACTTGGACCAAAGATAAAGACAAATTCCCCCTTCTCAATCTTCAGGCTGATATCAGATAGAGCGGGGTATTTAGGAGAATAATTTTTATAAACATGGAACATTTGAATCATGTTGCTTATCTCGTATAAAAAGCGTCAAACCAGATTGTTTTTGATCCTTCTGATGTTGTGGTGTACCCCAATCACTTCACTGTTCAGACCACCGGTGCCGTCTTCTGACTTCTGTGTTCCATTATTTGTCGAGCGGCTTTCACAATATTACCCGGCTTTAATCCCAAATATTCGAGCAGCTCAGGAGCACTCCCCGATACCCCAAATTTATCCTGAACCCCAACTCTCACAATACGGGTAGGGCTTTTTTCAGAAAGCACCTCGGCAACCGCACTGCCCAGACCACCAATAACGGAGTGTTCTTCGGCAGTCACAATGCCACAGGTGTTTAATGAGCAGTCAACCAACAGTTCTTCATCGATAGGTTTGATGGTGGAGAGGCTTACTACCCGTGCGGCAATGCCTTCCTTCGCCAAAGTTTCAGCAGCCTCCAGACAGTGCGAAACCATAAGACCACACCCAATAAGGGATATATCCTTGCCCTCTCTGAGAATTTTCCCTTTACCGAGTTCAAATTTGTAGTCATCGCCTAAAATAAGAGGAAACTTCACCCGGGATGAACGGATATAAAAAGGCCCGGGTATTTTTACTACGGTCTTGATAACCTCCTGCATCTCTTTCCCATCCATGGGAACAATAACGCGCATCCCCGGCAGTACCCTCATTATTGCTATGTCTTCCGCCGACTGATGAGACCCTCCATCCTCCCCTACAGTAACACCACCATGACTGGCTACAATTTTCACGTTAAGCTTGTTGTAAACGATACTGTATCTGACTTGTTCCCAAGCTCGACCACTGGCAAAAATAGCAAACGTGCTTGCGAATACCGTTTTTCCGCCTGCCGCTAATCCGGCTGCGGTACCCATCAGGTTTTGCTCCGCTACACCCATATTGAAAAAGCGGTCGGGAAATTTTTTGGCAAACAGGCTGGTTTTGGTAGAACCAGATAAATCAGCATCTAAGACCACAATTTCCGGATAGAGTTCACCCAACGCAGCTAAGGTTTCTCCGTAAGCTTCTCGTATGCCTGTTAACTTCAAGATCTTAACCCTTTCTTACGATTTTGTTCCTAACTCGACTAATGCTTTCGCCAATTCCTCATTCGTGGGGGGAATCCCATGATATTCAACTTTGCCTTCAAAAAAAGATACTCCTTTACCTTTTACTGTGCTCGCAACGATCAAAGAGGGTTTGTTTTTTACGGTCTCGGCTTTATCCAAAGCAGAAATAATTTCTTGAAAATCATGTCCATTGACGCGAAAAACTTCCCACCCGAAGCAGGCCCATTTATCGGCAATCGGTTCTATCTTCATAATTTCGTTTACCGGGCCATCAATTTGGAGTCCATTATGATCAATAATCCCGCATACATTATCTAACTTATAGTGAGCCGCCGCCATAGCAGCTTCCCAAATTTGACCTTCCTGGTTTTCTCCGTCTCCCATTAGCACATAGACGCGCGAAGGACGCTTATCAAGCTTTAATGCTAATGCCATTCCATTAGCCATGGAAAGACCCTGGCCAAGTGAGCCGGTCGAAATATCGATTCCCGGAGTCACTTTCATGTCCGGATGACCCTGGAGAATACTCCCTAATTTTCTTAAATTCATGAGTTCGGAAAGATCAAAGTAACCACTTCGGGCTAAGACGGTATAAAGGGCCGGTGCTCCATGTCCTTTAGAAAGGACAAAACGGTCCCGATCAGACCAGGCGGGATCTTTAGGATTGTGCCGCATTTTATAAAAATATAAAGAAACGATAATCTCAACTGTCGAGAGAGAGCCACCGGTATGACCCGAAGAAGCTTGGTTGAGCATTTTTAAAATATCAACGCGAATAGTTTTGGCAAGGGACTCTAATTTTTTAATCTGTTCAGCATTTAACATGAGCAAAAAATTCCTTTTCCAAGTGAAAAAAATGACCGTTAATTCAACTATATTAAATATATAATTAATATGTTAACACTTTTTAGAAAGGTTGTCTAATATTATTTCGGGTACTTTGTAACCCCTTTATCTTCTCGCTCAAGCCCATCAATTCATTGATTTGACCTTAAGGCAAACTATTTGTTTGGCAGGGAGGGGGTGGTAAATTTCTATGGGTAGGAGTAGACTTTTACGGTGCAAATATCAAGAGCATGAAAAGCTAACACATAAAAACCCAAGAAAATTATTGCGACCACAAGAAGTGCTTTTTTGGTCAGTTTTTTTTCAGGAGATATGAGGTAACCGTCTTTATCCCAATTTCTTTTAAAGCGGAATAAAGAGACAAAATTGTAAAAGACGAAAGCTTCTACAGCAAAAGGAGGAAATCCGAGAAATCCTGCAAAAGGCATCTCAAAAATTTTAAATTTCTCAAAAAAGGGGACTCTGTAAACCCATTTAGAGGTCGCCCAAAAGTTCCAAAATTCCCAAAAGAAGCCGCAGATTAAACCCGCAGTAAGCAAGAGCAACAGTCTACGAAAATGTCCTTTCTCCCAGTCTCGCATCAAAGAAGGACTTCCGTGGAGATAGTTTATGGGGTCCAAGAGAAAAAAGACCCCGAGCCAGATAAGCGGGAAACAATAGCGGGGAAAAAACAAAGGCAAAAAAAGAAAAATGATTCCTATGAGGTAAAAGATCGGAATCCATGATTTGGGAAAAACCATAGTACGTGTTTTTACTTTTGAATAAAGATTAAGGCAAACAAGAAGCTCATACGTTTCAAACATGCCGGGTAACACGGTGGCAAAAGATATGAAATAACCAACCCAACGAAGCCAAAGGTTCCCGATTACATTTATATAGTACCAGTTTTGTGTACGAAGGTTGATCATTTCGAAAAAAAGCCAGAAGGCAACTGACCAGGGGATCATGACCAAAAATTCGCGCCTCCGGCTTAATATTAGGGAGTTGCCCTGGATGCGAAAGATAATACCATCAATAATGAAGATGTAAGACCACCACGCAAGAGGATAAAACCAGGAGGCAAACGGCTCTACTCCCTGAAGCATAAAGATTTCCGCAAAGGCAAGGAGAATAACTCCACAAGCAATTTGTATATTACCTTTAATCATTTCTCACGCAGAGGGTTGATTTAATAAGAAACAGAATTGTTGAGGTAAGCGTATATTCCCCCAGCTCGGTACTCATCGGAAGATTTTGTCTCATGTTCATAGGACGATGTCCCATACCCCGTTGTTTTGTTAATGTCATGCAGGACTACATTTCCCTGATGAATTGTGTAATCAAAATGCCCGTAATCAAATTTCAAAGCTTTCCGGTATCCTAAAATCTCGGGATGAGTTTCAACTTGTTCTATCCAAATATAATTTTGCGCTTTTACAATAGGATGTTTTGAGGCTAAGCGAAAACAGTGTGTGCGGTCTCCTAAAAAATAAAAGCATCGAGAAAAATAGAGTCCCTTCTCCATTTCCGGAAGGAATTTTTCCACCACCAGGCGATGGTTTTTAAAATATGCTCGGGGAACCAAGCGGGGATGATCAAAAATTTGATAGTCCAGCGATGAATTGAAATAAGGTTTGCGTCCGAACCAACCAGAAGGAAATTTTGGCAGAATTCGACAAAACCGAGAAGGTTGCAGATGTTGCTCAGGTCTACCGGCATAATTTAAATCGGATTTGACAATAACCTTTCCCTCATACGGATCATTTTTGGTAACAAGGTGTTTGCTGAAAGTTGATTTTCTTATATCTTTAACCTTGCCGTTAAGAACAATAGGGTATTGCTCGGCAAATTCGAAATATTCATCGGGTACCACGGAAAGGTCAACATGGACAATGATAAGATCAGCAGGCACAAACCTCTTGATGCCGAATAAGAAAATAACCTCATTGCCTTCTTTTTGCCAAAGGTCAGCAAAAGAGGTGATAAGATACTTACGTCTTGGATTTTTTTCATTTTTGTGAAAAAGGATGGCAATTCTTTTTTGCATAATTAGGTTTTTGGAATCAGGATTTTTATGGTCAGGAGAGAAAAATCTCATTACCCGGGCGGTGTTCACTCTCCATTCAACCCGACGAGAGCTATCAACTTTTGAACGCATGCCCCCATTGCCACGCTTTATTTATTGACGAGAAAATTTTAACTCAGAAACCTCTCCGCAACCGTCTTAAACCCCTCCATTGACCTTGCGATCGTTTCATCTGCCACACAATATGAAATCCGGAAGTAGCCGGGCGTGCCAAACCCAGAGCCTGGGACGGTGAGGATTCGTTCCTTTTGTAGCACACGGACAAACTGGACATCATCCGGGATGAGACTTTTGGGAAAAAGATAAAACGCTCCTTCTGGCTTGTAAAACTGATAGCCACAGGCCGCTAATCCTTCGCAGAGGAGGTCGCGTTTCCTTTTATACTCAGTCGGATCACAGGCTAATTCAGTAACCTTCGCGATTACTCGTTGCATAAGCGCAGGGGCGTTAACAAAACCTAATATCCGGAGGCAGAGAATAAAACCATCGATGATTTCTTTGACATCGTCAATCGCAGGGTGGGCGGCAATATAGCCAATCCGCTCGCCGGCTAAGGAAAGCGCTTTGGAATACGAGGTGGCAATAAAACTGTAAGGGTAGAGGGGTAAAACCGCCGGGACCTGCACCCCATCATAAATGATCTTTTTGTAAGGCTCATCAGAAATCAGGTAGATGGATTTTCCGAATGCTTTGCTTTTTTGGGTAAGAAGCTGGGCTAATTCTTTTAAGTTGTTTTCAGAATAGACTTTTCCAGTGGGGTTATTCGGAGAGTTGATAAGCACTGCTCTGGTTTGAGAATTTAAAAACGGTTCGAGCCTTGCCACATCAATCGAAAAGTCCACCTTGGTAGGAACCAGTATCGGTTTTCCGCCAGCGTTGTCCACATAAAAATAATATTCCGCGAAGTAGGGAGTAAAAAGAATTACTTCTTCCCCGGGATTGAGTATGGATTTAAAAATTACGTTGATGGCGCCAGCGGCCCCGCAGGTCATCACTATGTTGTCCCAAGGCACCGCGGTCATCTGCTCGTGAGAAACATAATCAGCAATGGCCATCCTGGTTTCAGGGTAGCCAGCATTCGGCATATACACATGCCGGCCGGGAGTTTTATCCTGAGCCACCTGCATGAGTGTTTCGGAGAATTCCAAGGGAGGTTCAAGGATGGGGTTTCCGAGGCTAAAATCAAAAACATTTTTCTCCCCGTATTGAGTTTTCATCTGCCGGCCTTCCTCAAACATCCGCCTGATCCAGGAGGCGCGGTCAATAAAATCACGGATTTTATCGGCAATGGGCATAGGTATTACTCCAAAAATGATTTATAAAGCATTTTCTTATCACAGGAAAGGAAGGTTGGCAACTGGGGAATGTTTTATGTCAAAAAGGGCTTGGTTAAAGAAATTTTTGAATTTACTTTATTTTCCAAGTTTTTCCTGATAGAATGGTCACCTGAGGACGGATAGATATGGTAAAATTGACAATCTTCAACGCCCTTTTTGAAGAAGGGGATATCAACCTGGTGGTTGATACCAATGTGGAGGAGGTAAAGGTTCCTCCCTATCTTTACGGGAAACTCACTAACTTTATCCTTGGGAATGTCTCTTCGCCCCGTCTGCTTGCGGATGAAAGCGGAGTTACTGCTCCTTTGCGGTTTGGAGGAACCAGATTTGCCTGCTATTTCCCTTGGGCTTCGGTGCGGGCAATGATCTCCCGCAAAGCAGTAGTAAATTTTCCGAACGAAGGTGAAAAAGAGGACAAGGATAAACCCAAAGATGACCCGCCAAAGCTAAAGTGCATAAAATGAAGCCCCGACCAAAGGGTGGGGCTTCATTTTATTTATCCTCACAGATTGTGCTCTTCGAACTTCCTTAAACCAAAAAAAAATCAATCAGACCTTAGAGACTCACCCGAGAGGTTTTTTATTCACAGTTGAATTGTGTTGCTCAGGGTGAAAACGCTTATTTCTGTGCGTAGGCTTCAGGGTCGATATAGTCCCCATACGTTTCCTTTGCCTTGAGTAACCGCTGCCGTTGTTCTTTCAATACCTCAAAGAGTATCTTGGGGGTATATCGGTAATGNGTATCTTGGGGGTATATCGGTAATGGTTGTTTCGTAGGTTTTCTTTATCCGGTCTATCTTCGCTAAGCATTCCGGCACACGGGTCATAAATTG